>ERZ1292629.415-Hain-H43-01um-R1-415-length-45639-cov-7_pt1 | contig 45639 bp, 38 predicted proteins | sample MGYA00564399_ERZ1292629 | MGnify/ENA primary metagenome ERZ1292629 (study PRJEB36523, sample SAMEA6512636) | groundwater metagenome | collected 2019-01-08 | study: AquaDiva: Metagenomics assemblies of 32 groundwater samples
AAAAGATGAAAATGAATCTGGAAACACATATCAAAATCAATTAGACTTCTATAACTTCCTATTAAGGAAGAACGGACATGAAACAGAAGACTATGCGTTCTTATTGTTTTATTATCCTAAAGAAGTAATGGAAGATGGAAAAGTGGCATTTGATTCTTTACTAGCTAAAAGAGAGGTAAATGTCAAGAACGCAGAAAAGATATTTGAGAACGCAATAAAGTTATTAAACTCTGGATGCCCTAAGAAAAGTTGTGAGTGGTGTGATGGCAAGTAATAATATTGGTCTAGCGGGGGAATTCTATGCTATGCATAAACTATTTCTACAAGGTTATGAAGCAAGTCTAACTCTTGGAAATACTAAGGGGATAGACATACTGGTTTACAATCCCAAAAACGAAAAACAGTTTAAAGTTGAAGTTAAGACATCTACTACAATAGCTAATGAAAAATTATTTGGAAAAAACATGAGATGGATTATGAATAAAAAACATGAGAGGATTGAAAATAAAAATTTAATCTACTGCTTTGTTTTTATAGATAAAACTGGAAAGGGAAAAACTAGAATTTTCTTTTATCGCCCAGAAGATATTAATCTATACATTTATACTCAACACAAAAAATGGTTACACGCAGTGCATAAAAGAAAAGTCAAGGATACAGATATGAGAACATTTAGAATTGATTTAGAACATGTGGATAAGAACAAGTTTCAGGATAATTTTAAGATTTTTGAAGAATAAGGATTTGTTTAATAACTACCTACACGAAGCCAGATTATTTCATATTTTTGAGAGAAATAAGGTTTTTATAGATTGTTTTTATTGTGTAAGTATGAAAAATACACTTTTCAATGATAAAACAATTCAGAGGCTAGTTTCTAATGTTAAAATAACATCTAAGCAAAAAAAAGCATCTCAAGAATGGATGGAATTAATAGATAGGAGGGAGCTAATGAAAGAAAAAGAGGGTTATCTTAAATTTTATGATATAATTTTGAAAGATTTGTTAGGGTATGATAATATAAAACATGAGAAAGAAGGTGTTGAGTTTTCTTATGAAAAGGACAGTAAAAGTTTAGTTAGAATTGAAGCAAAGGGTATGGACACTCTAGATTTATTCTTACCACAAAAAAGGGCAAAGGAAGAATCTCCAGTTCAACAAGTATGGAGATATATGCAATTACACGCCACCCCATATGGGATTGTAACTAATTATAGAATATTTATATTATTCAAATATGATGTAGGAAGCACAAAGTATTATTTATATGACTTTGAAGATTTAAAGAAGAACTCAGAAGTATTAAAAGAATTTATAGCTATTTTTTCTAAAGAAAGCATCGATAATGGATTTATAGAAAGTTTATATGAGAAGTCTATAATTGAAGAAAGAGAATTTACAAAAGAGTTCTATAAGTTATACCATGAAACAAGATTAATGTTAATAAAAGAATTTGAACAAAATACTGATATTAACAAAGACGCCTCTGTACATTTTGCACAGATTTTTCTTAATCGATTGATGTTTGTATTATTTGCAGAAGATACAGGTAAAATAGAGAGAGGAGTTATTGAAGAAAGATTATTAAAAACATTGAGCAACATTCATTTGTTTTCTTCAAACTCTAACAACATATCTAACGTTTTGGTAGGATTGTTTAAAGATTTAGATAAAGGTAGCGACTTCCCTATAAAATTATTTGGATTTAATGGAGGCTTGTTTAAACATCCTATTCCAGAAAGAATACACTTTAAAGATTTAAGAGAAGATAAATTTTTTATAGAAGTTTATCAAAATTCTAAATTGAAAAACAGAGACCTAGAATTAAACGAGAAAGAAAGAGAGATATTTGAAAAATACAAAAATAAATTAAATCCGATAATAAGAAATGTTTTATTAATGGCATCGTTTGATTTCAAGTCAGAAGTCAATGTTAATATTTTAGGGCACATATTTGAACAATCCATTTCCGATATTGAAAATTTAAAGATAGACAATACTTCAAGAAGAAAAAAAGAAGGCATATTTTATACTCCAGAATATATAACAGATTATATTTGTAGAAATACAATAATACCTTACTTATCTAATAAAGGAGTAGACACAGTTCCAGATTTAATTAAGGAATACTTTAATAACATAACAGAATTGGAAAGAAAATTTAAACAAACTAAAATATTAGACCCTGCTTGTGGTTCTGGAGCTTTTTTAATAAAAGCCACAGAGATAATGCTTGAGATATTCAAAGCAATTCAAGATTTTAAACAACAAGAAGGAAAATATAAAGCACAGAGGGGACTAAAAATAAAAAGTAAAAATGAAGGACAATTAGTTTTAGCAAAATGGAATGAGGAAGAAGAAGCCAGAGAGATTATAGAAAATAATATTTATGGAGTAGACATCAATGAAGAATCTGTTGAAATAACAAAACTTTCCTTATTTTTGAAGATGGCTAGAAAAAATAAGAAATTGACAGATTTATCAAATAACATTAAACAAGGAAATAGTTTAATTGCAGATGAACTGATTGCTGGAAAAATGGCTTTTGATTGGAACAAGGAATTCCCATTTAAATTTGATATTGTTATAGGTAATCCTCCTTATGGTGCTGAGGGAGAAGGCTTAACTGAAGAAAGTTATATAATGTTTTACAAAAAGGGTTTTGAGTTAATGTGTGAAGATGGTCTACTTGGATTTGTAACACCAGATACTTGGGCAATAAACAATAATGGTCATGAGATTAGAGATTTAATAAGAAATAATCTTACTATCCTAAAGATTTATGATGTATATAAGCCATTTGAGGATGCTAAAGATGTATGGTGTCATATAGTTATTTTAAAGAATAGAAGTTCTAATGATGGTTCGAAATATAGTGTTAAACGTATCCCTCCTTACAATTTAGAAATTTTCGATTTTGAAGCTTATCAAAAAAATTTACCTAATAAAGAAAAAAGATGGTTTCTTTATATATCGCCAAATATTCAGAATAAAATATTCAATAAAGTGGAAGAAATTAAAACTAAAGCAAATATTAAGTGGCATAGAGGAATAAGTCCGTCGCCAAATCCAAAGAATCTAACTCAGAATAAGACAGAAAGGTTAGTCATCGGAGGAGAAGATGTAAGTAGATACGGCTTTAATTGGCATAGAAAATATCTAGTTAAGGATTATAAAAATACAGAGACTATTAAAAACCTCATCTTGAATGAAAAAATTGTGATTCAAAGAATACGGACTAATTCTACCGACTTTGGCTCAAGATGGTTAGTAGCAACATATATTCCAAAAGATTATATCCCCATAGATTCCTTAGGATATATCTTCTCTGAAGAATCTTCTTTAAATCTATATTTTCTATTGGCATTAATCAATTCTAAATTATTGAATTTTTATTACAAACTACACTTTACCGATAAAAATGTTAAACCAATATATTTGAATGAATTACCAATGCCTTCAATAGAAATTGAAAAACAGAAAGAACTAATTGAAAAAGTAAAATCTCTTTTAAAATTAAATAATGAAGTTTATGAAAAAACATATAAAATTCTTGAATTAATTAAGAACGAATTCAATTTAAAAAAAATCTCGAACAAATTAGAGAAGTTTTATGAGTTAGATTTTAATAGTTTTGTTAAAGAATTTGGAGAACATAATTTATCTCTAAACAAAAAATCAGAATTGATTGAATTTTTTGAGGAGAATAAGATGAAAGTTTTAGGATTATATAATAAAATAAATAACATAGATTACGAAATTGACCAAGAAGTCTACAATTTATATGGAATTGCAAGGGAAGAGCAAAAAATAATTGAGGAAAATTTGAAATAATATGGTAAAAAAAGTTTCTTTCTGGGCAACAAAATACATAAGGAAGCCGACTAAGGTCGAATTTAGAAGATCCGATGGTTCAATAGCTAAGTTCAGAGCAACTAAGATTGTCTCAAAACCTAAAAAAGTCACATTTTATACTAGGAGAAAAAACTAAATGGTAAAGAAAATCTTTTACCTTGATGCCTGTATTTTTATTAACCTATTCCTTAAAGAAGTTGGGCATAAAGAAATAACCTCTTTTCTTAATGATCCAGACATAGATTTTGTAACTTCTGAATGGACATGGACTGAAATTGTTAAGGTTTTAATAAAAGAAAAGAAAATATCAGAAAAGAAAGTTTCCAATTATATTCAATATCTAATGAGAAAGAAAAGAATTGGAGATGTATGCTTTAAAATAGTGTCTGTCAGCCTAAAAAAAGATTATACATTTAGCGAATTTTTTTATGAAGTTCAAGAAAAATTAATGAAATATAAAGGAAGTTTGGCAGATGTAATACACAGCGTTATTATGAAAAACAATGAAATAAACACTATTTTAACCACTGACTCTGAATTCGAAGGAATGAAAGGAATATACGTAATTAACCCTTTAAAATTGAACTAACTAAAACTCTTCGTCAATCCTTTTAGCTACCTCAAGGATCCTTTCAAACATCCTATCAGAATCGCGTCTCATTTCTTCAATTGCATCACTAAAACTTCTTCCCCTCAAAGCAACTTTTCTCTTCTCTCTTATAATTATCCCAGTTTCCATTAAGTTTCTCAAGTGGTGATTTATAGTTGGAGCCTCAATCTTCAATGACTTAGCAATCTCCTCTGTAGCAACTACATCTTTCTCTCTAAATTGTCCCAACAGTTCAGCCATAATCTTTAAAGAAGTTTCTTCAATATCTCTTCCAGAAGCAAATCCAAGACTATCGCAAATCCACTTCAAATCATCATCAGCCTTATCTTCTCTAGGTTTCTCAATATCTCTTATTATGATTCTCTGTCTCACCCCTTTTTGTATCATTCGCCATATTTAAACTTTATTATTAAGTAATTAATTAAGAGATTAAGTAAACATCATGTTTACTTAACGAAAGATTTAAATAGTTGTATTTATGATTAGAGCCTATGACAAATAAAACTGAACAAAAAATAAAGGAAAACGGTAATCAATATATAGAAATAGAAAGTGAAAAATCAAAAGAAAAAGAGATTGAAGAGTTAAAGAAAAACTTAGAGAATGCAAATTTTTTAGCAGATGAGAGGCTGAATCACCTTAAATATCTACAAGCTGACTTTGACAATTATAGAAAAAGATTTGACAAAGAAAAAGAGAATATAATAAAATTATCAAATGAAAATTTAATTCAAGAACTAATAATTATATTAGATGACTTTGATAATTCAATAAAATTTATGGAAAACGAAAAAGACAAAGAAGGCATTTTAAGGATATATAAAAAATTGTTTAATATGCTTGAAAAACATGGGCTTAAACACATCGAAGCTTTAGGGAAAAAGTTCGATCCTAATTTTCATGAAGCCATCCTTAAAGAAAAAAGTCATAAAGAAGATGATTTAATAATAGAAGAAATACAAAAAGGATATATGTTAAATGCAAAGGTTATTAGACCTACAAAAGCGAAGATATCAGAAAATAAAGATTTAAAAGCTAAACAGATGAACAAATAAAATGGCAAAAGAAAAGATTATAGGGATAGATTTAGGAACTTCAAACAGCCAAGCTGCTGTAGTTTTAGGAGGAAAACCAACAATAATACCCTCCGCAGAAGGAGCCACAGTAGCAGGTAAAATGTTTCCATCAGTTGTTGCATTCACCAAAGACGGGCAATTGTTAGTTGGAGAACCTGCAAAAAGACAGGCAGTCTCAAATCCAGAAGGAACTGTTATAAAAGCGAAAAGAAAGATAGGCTCCAATTTTAAATATGAAATTTTTGATAAAGAATACACGCCTCAGCAAATTTCTTCGTTTATTTTACAAAAAATTAAAAGAGATGCGGAAGCATTTTTAGGCGAAGAAGTTAAAAAAGTAGTAATAACTGTTCCAGCGTATTTTAATGACAATCAAAGAACTGCAACTAAGGATGCTGGAAAAATTGCAGGTTTAGACGTTGTAAGACTAGTTAATGAACCTACTGCTGCCTCAATGGCTTATGGATTAGATAAAGAGGGAGAGCATAAAATTTTAGTTTTTGACTTGGGAGGAGGAACTTTAGATGTAACTGTAATGGAATTTGGAGATGGAATATTTAATGTTTTGTCTACTTCTGGAGACACTCAATTAGGTGGAACAGACATGGATGAAGCAATTATAAAAAATATTATTGAAGATTATAAAAAATTAGAAGGAATTGATTTAAGAGAAGACTTAACAGCTATACAGAGAGTTAGAGAAGCTGTAGAGAAAGCAAAAATTGAACTTTCTAATACATTAGAAACAGAAATTAATATACCTTATATTAGTGCCACGAATAAAGGGCCAAAACATTTGCTAATAAAATTAACGAGGTCAAAATTAGAGCAAATAATTGAACCATTGATTAATAGATGCATTCATCCAGTTGAACAAGCGTTAAAAGATGCAAAAATAAAGAAAGAAGATAAGTTCAAAATCGTTTTAGTAGGCGGTCCAACAAGAATGCCGATTATACAGAAATTTATTGAAGAAAAAGTTGGGAAAAAAGTTGAAAAGACAGTTGACCCTATGGAATGTGTTGCAATGGGTGCTGCCATTCAAGGAGCAATATTATCTGGAGATATAAAAGATATAGTATTATTAGACGTTACCCCTTTAACTTTAGGAATTGAGACATTAGGGGAAGTTATGACTCCTTTAATAGAAAAAAACACAACAATACCTACAAAGAAAAGTCAGACATTTTCAACTGCAAGTGACTTTCAAAATGCTGTAACAATACATGTTTTGCAAGGTGAAAGACCTATGGCTAAAGACAATATAAGCTTAGGTAATTTTAATCTAATAGGAATTCCTCCTGCTCCTAAAGGAATACCTCAAATAGAAGTTACATTTGATATTGATGCTAATGGCATTATAAATGTAAAAGCTAAAGATATGGGAACTGGAAAAGAGCAGAAATTAACCATAAGTGCTTCTACAAAATTATCTGAAAATGAAATACAAAGAATGGTTAACGAAGCTAAAGAACATGAAGAAGAGGATAAAAAGAAAAAAGAAGAAGTTGAAATAAGGAACAATACAGACTCTTTGATTTACACAGTAGAGAAAACTATATCAGATTTAGGAGACAAAATCAATAAAGAACAAAAAGAAGAAGTTGAAAAGTCATTGAAAAAAACAAAGGACTCTTTAAAGACAAATGACTTAGATGAAATTAAGAAAAATTCAGAGGAATTGCAAAAAATCGTGCAAGAAATAGGAGCTACGATTTACGAAGAGGCTTCTAAGAAAAATACTGAAGAAAATGGAAATAAAGAATTTGACGAAAATAAAAGAGAGAAAAAAGATGATAAAGATGATGCAATAGATGCAGATTATGAAGTAAAAGAAGAAAAATAGTTTAATTTATTAAGATCAAACATTCTTTTCATTTGAAGTTACTTAAAATAAAAATATGGCAGAAAAAGATTATTATAAAATTCTTGGAGTAGAAAAGGGAGCAAGCCAAGATGAGATAAAAAAAGCATTCAGACAGCTTGCTAGAAAGTATCATCCAGATGTTAATCAAGGAAACAAAGAAGCGGAAGACAAATTTAAAGAGATTAATGAAGCCTTTCAGATATTAGGAAATGAGAAAAAGAAAGAACAATATGATCAATATGGAAGCTCGGCTTTTAGCCAAGAAGATATGTCTGGTTTTAGGACAGCTAACTTTAATTTTGATGATCTATTCTCAGACCTAGGAATTGGAGATCTTTTTGGCATCTTCTCTGGAGGAAGAAGAAAACAAAGAGATGATTATGAAGAAGGGGCTGATTTAAGATATGACTTAGAGATAACTCTTGAAGAGGCATTTAAAGGAATAAAAAAAACAATCGAAATACCAGTGCATGAAATTTGTAAAAAATGTAGTGGTTTTGGAGCAGAATCAAAAAATATGGAGAAATGCACTAGATGTGAGGGGAGTGGAAAAATAAGAACAACAAAAAGACAGGGGTTTACACAATTCGTAAGTCTATCGCCATGTGATAAATGCCAAGGTATTGGAAAAGTAATTATGAAATATTGCGAAAATTGTAAAGGAAAAGGAAGAATTGAAAAAGAAAAAACAATCGAGATTAAAGTGCCGAAAGGAATAAATCATGGACAGCATTTAAGAATTGAGGAAGGAGGAGAAATTGGTAGAAATGCTCCAAATGGAGATTTATATATTGTGATCCATATTAAGAAACATCAATCCTTTAAAAGAGAAGATGAAAATTTATTTCTTGAGAAAGAAATTAGTTTAGCAGTAGCGATTTTTGGAGGATATATAGAAATAGAGGGAATTGATAAAAAAATAAATTTAAAAATTCCACAAGAGACTCAGAGCCATACACCCTTCAAGCTTGAAGGGCAGGGAATGCCCTTAATAAACTCAAGAGAAAGAGGAGATTTGTATGTTTTAATAACCGTTAAGATACCTAAAGTAAATAAGAATAAAGAAAAAAAGTTTGAAGACTTTTTTGAACATATATGAAAATTTGCAAAACCCTAGCAATCTCAAAAAAAGGTTAATTATGGATAATTCTGTGGCTTATATGACTTCTCGTCAGAATTGTCCATTAGAAGTTATATACAAATTGTAATGTATCTTACAGAATTCTCTATAAGTTCTATCTGCAAAGTACTTAATAACAAAAAAAGAAAAATATAATAACACCCTAATTTCATAGTTTTAATGGAAAACTACCTTGAAATTATAGAAAAATTTATAGATAAAAAAATAGTAGTAGTAGGAGATGTTATGCTTGATACCTACCTTGAAGGTTCAGTATCTAGAATATCCCCCGAAGCCCCTGTTCCGATTGTTAAAATTGAAAAAGAGTTCTATGAAGCTGGAGGAGCAGGAAATGTAGCCCTAAATATTGCATCACTTAAAGGCAAACCTTATTTATTTGGTTTTGTAGGTAAAGACAATGCAGGAAAAATCCTTACAGAAATTCTTAAAAAAAATGGTGTTTCTTCTTTTTTTGATGAAAGTGAAGTAACGATTGAAAAAACAAGAATAATAACAAAAAAGAATCAGCTATCAAGATTTGACAGGGAAGTTGTAAAAGACAAATTCTTCTCTAAAAATACAAAAGAAACTCTTAAGGAAAAATGCGAAGAAGCAGAGATGATTGTCATATCAGATTATGCAAAAGGGACAATAACTGAAGATTTAATAAACTTTTTACAACCTTATCTTAATAAAATTATAGTTGACCCCAAACCAAAAAACAAAAACTTGTACAAAAACTGTTTTCTAATTAAATTAAATGATGAAGAGAGTTTTGATATGACTAAAATTTCAGATACGAATGAAAGAGGTAAAGTCTTAATGAAAGACTTAAACGCGAAAATAATAATAACTAAAGGGGACAAAGGAATGGTTTTATTTTCAAAAGATAGTTTTATAGAAATCCCAACATACGCCAAGGAAGTATATGATGTAACAGGAGCAGGAGATACTGTAATAGCCTCTTTAGCCTTATCTTTATCTTCAGAATCTTCCTTAACAAAAGCAGCGATAATAGCAAACCACGCAGCCTCAATATGTGTCTCAAAAAAAGGCACATATGCTGTAAGTCTAGAAGAACTAAAAGAAATACTATCAGAAGAAGAAACGAAAATAACTGACCTAAAAACATTAAGAAAAACATGTGATAATGAAAGAAGAAAAAATAAAAAAATCGTTTGGACAAATGGATGTTTTGATTTAATGCATATAGGCCATATTAAGTATCTAAAAGAAGCAAGTAAAATGGGCGACATTTTAATAGTTGGTCTAAATTCAGATGCCTCAGTAAAAAGATTAAAAGGACCAGAAAGACCAATTCAATCAGAGTATGACCGAGCTGAAATTCTTTCTTCTTTTGATTTTATAAATAAAATAATAATCTTTGATGAAGATAATGTTTCAAATTATCTCAAAATAATAAAACCAGAAGTTTATATTAAAGGTGGAGATTACAGCCCAAATAGTATAAACAAAGAAGAAAAAGAAGCTATAGAAAGCTATGGTGGAAAAATAGAATTCGTATCCTTGCAAGAAGGGAAATCAACTTCAGATATCATAAACAAAATAAAGAATTCCTAAGATGAAAAACAATATAATGAAGAAGATAAATAGTAAGGACAAAGGAGAAGTTGTTTGGAGAGATAATAGAATAATTGACAATGTCTTGACAATTATTTCTATAGTTGGAATTTTATTTGGAGGCTATATATTACTAATTATGGCTACAACATATATTGAAAAAATTGAATCAATATTAATAATATTAGTATGTATAATTGTGACTTATTCGCAAATAATTAGGAAATTATCTTTTATTTGCACAGAAGGAATATTTATTGGAAATGCTTCTTTGAAAGAATGGAATAGTTTAAACCTAATAAAAAGAATTTTTCTAAAATGGAAAGATGTTAGATATCTAAAACTTGAAAATCATGAAGTTAAAGTCTCTAAAGGATCGTGGTGTAAAACTTTTATTGTTATAACGACAAAAAGGAACAAAAAATATCAGTGTGTTGTTTATGATCCAAAAGGCTTCATCCAAGCACTTAAAAAACTAAAAAAATACCACTTGCTAAGCAAAGATTCAAAATATAGGTAAAAATAAATGAAGAAAAAAAGAGGTCTAATAAAGTTATTCTTATTTGTATTATTAATGCTCCTAGTTTACAATTTTAGAGGCAACATAACTTCCTATGTTATTTCAGATACAAATCAGGACCAAGAAAAAATAAGAATAGCAAATTGGAATCTTCAGATCTTCGGTGAAGCAAAAGCAGAAAAAAATGATTTGCTAAACAATTATCTAGATAAAATTGATAACTATGATATAGTTTTTATTCAAGAAATTAGGGACATTTCTGGAACAGCATTTCCAAAATTATGTTCTGCTTTATTGGAATATAATTGCCTAAACTCAAGCAGAGCAGGCAGAACTTCCTCAAAAGAACAAGTAGGGATAATATACAAGAAAAATATTGAAATAATAAGTTTAGAAGATTTCAATCCAGACTCTGAAGATAGATGGGAAAGACCACCAATAAAAGTAGTTTTCAAAGCAAAAAACGAAACTATAACTGTTTATAATATTCATGTAAAACCAGATGATGTTTCAACAGAACTGACAAACTTAGAAAAAATTGTTGAAAACAAAGATAAAACAATTTTATTGGGAGATCTAAACGCAGACTGTTCCTATTACGACAACAACAAAGAAAACCAGTTTGATTCTTGGCATTGGTTGATCTCAGATGAAGAAGACACAACATCAACAAATTCAGATTGCGCCTATGATAGAATAATTCTTAATGACAACTTGTTCAAAGATCTTTCTTCTTCAGGAATAGAAAAACAAAACATAACCAAAGATCTCTCAGATCATTACATTGTCTGGGTTGAATTAAAAGTCTAGAAAACTATCTAACAAGTAATTTAGCGATATTATAAGCCTTAGACTTATCTTGAGTAGAGTCATTATCTAATATATATCTAGCATTCTCAATAGCATAATCAGCTCGCTCATCTAAACTAGAGAACTTACTATCAAAACCATTCTTTGCTTTAGCAGCTTTTATTTGAGCCATCTCTACTACAAGATCTCGTCCAACTTGACTTTGAATTAGATTTTTTAATACATTAAAGTCGCCAGCTTCATAATCAGCATATTTTTTAGCTACGCTAACATCTACTCTTTCTCTCTCTTTAACAATCTCTGGCTCTGGATCTTCAGCTATTTTTTCAAGCTTCGCAACAGCTTCTAAATACTCTTCATGACCCTTTTTTCTATCCTGATAAACATCATTACCGCCATCATGAGGTGAAATACTATAAATTAAGTTTTCAGCAAGTTTTTCTCTAACTCTTCCCATCAAATCATCAAAGTTATCTCTAACATATCTAACGGAACGCAATTTCTCAGGTTGAACAAGAGCGAAACGTAAATTTGCTCTTTCATTAGGATCTGCGAAAGCTGGTTTAACAAAATTTAGACCATATCTAATAGATTCTTCATCATCATATTCTGGATGAATAGTCTTACCTAGTCTTTTAGCAATTTCATTACCTGCAGGAGCAGACTCATTAGCTTGTGGACTTTCCATATGAGCAAAAATCCCTTCTAAATCTGAGCCTCTCTTTATTCTTTCCTTCAATTCTTTAATATGATCTGTGTCTGTCATACATTCTACATGCATAAAGAGTATTTAAATCTTTCGATTGTAAGAACTATGTAGTAGTAACTAACTAGACAAATAGAAACTAAGGCTTACATCTATCGACCAGCGTATTCAACCTATCAATATAACTCTTAAGCTCATCTCTTAATTTTTCTCCTGATAAATTTTCTCTATATGGCTTACTAGATTTTCTAAGAGCATCTCTTAAATCCAAAGCAAGCTCAATTTGTCGTTCAAACTTAGGGGAAGAAAGATCATAATGAACGCAAGGAATACAGTCAGAACGAACATCAAAACAGCCTAACTTAAACAAAATATCGCTGTCAAATATATTTACATCTACATCACCTTCCGTTGTACGAAGGCTTGCAGCCGGCTTAAAAAGACCATAACCTCTTGATGCAAAAAATGTTGCAGTTTCCAAGTCCCTAGCAGATAATCTTGCATAATCTTCAGGGCTATATCCACTAATTAAAAGTCGTTTAGTCTCTCGTCTATCAGCAGAAGAGCTTCTAAAATTTGAACTACCATCACCAATAGACATAAGACAGAAAGAAATTAGTAATATAAAAAGATTATTATCTTCCTCTAATACTAAAACCTCTCGCAGAAATACCTTCTCAATTTTGTGAAAAATCCAGTACCCTCAATATAAGAACAATCCTTGGGCTGATCTCCAGAAAGGCATTGTCTATCTGAAGTGCAAGCATCTTTTCCTCCACCATTAACACTTAAGCATTTATTACCAGAACAAGACCTATGCGCTAAACAATCAACAAAAATAGATTTTACATTCTTCACAGTTTGAGGATAATTAAAAGCAACATATTTCTCCTCATCTGATAAGAAATACGCTCCACGATAAATAAAACTATATTTTTCGCCTCCAAAAACAACTTCGCCAGAACCCTCAAAAAACGGATTAGACTTATAATTTTGTCCTGTCAATCCATCTCTGAAAGTAATCTCATCATCCCTAGGATCCAGGCTAGAAGAATTATGAATTGAAATCACTTGTATAATTTGTCCTGGAATAACAAAATACTGTCTACCAGATATTTTTTCCCCTTCTTTCAAAACAATATTCTGACCTGCATCCTTAAGTTTCTTCACTCTTAATCTAACCTCTGGGCCAATTAAATCACAAGAATCTTGATAAACAAAAGACTGTTCTGAAGAAGACTCTTCCATGGGTTCAATTTGTGAACCTTGAGAAGAAACTGCGCCATCTGAAGGGTTGTCAATAGAGCCCAAACAATCTGAGTTTGCGGAGCATTGGTTTATTCCAGATCCTTGAACTAAAAAGCATTGGCTATTTTGGCAAATTGTGTGTGTCTCTGTTTGTTGACTTGGTGTCGAATTAACAATTGGAATTCCTGTGCCTTGAGTATCTTTAACAGGTAAAGTAGTCAAAACAAAGCCATAAAAAGAAGTCTCGTCAGATTTAACAACAGCATCTGCAAAAGTATCCTGATAACCTCCTTTACTTATCTTTAAATTATATGTTCCAACTAAAAGGCCATTTATAATTAAAGGAGTTGAACCTTCCAATCTGTTGTTTAAATAAACCTCTGCTCCTTGTGGATTAGAACTTATAGATAAACTGCCAGCAGACACAGCAGGAGTTATAATAGATTGACAATCAGAATCCATGTTACATTGGTTTGTCCCAGAGCCTTCAACTTGAAGACATTTATTATTTGAACACTCACTATGGAAAACAATCGTAGGACTAATGCTTGAAACAACACAAGTACCATTTCCCGTGCAAACATAACCAGAAAGACAATTTACAGTTGAGCCATACTCTAAACAAGAATCAGAATCATAATTTCCACAAGTTATATATGCAATAGTCCCTACGCATCGCTTGCTTCCAGCAACAAAACATTCATTAGTACAAACAAGAGTTGTAGGTCCACCATCTATTGGCGCAACAACCGATTTAGAGGGCGAAGAAAAAACATTATCATATAAATTTCCAACATAATAGCCCGTTAAACTTGTGTTAAAAAACCCTAAAAATAATATCAAAAATAAAGGCAGAAGAAAAAACATAAGCTTAGTCTCTTTTTGCATATGTTAACCAGTAAAATAGATATTTAAATTATTTGTTAAGTAAAATGGATTCGATAACTGTACACTATAAGTTTTAATTCAAGGAAGCTAATAAGAAACAAAATCTAACCAGTATTAGAACAAACAAGACTTCTCGCAAATTTAGCAAAAAAACCATTACCCTTACTTCTAGCTTCCTCTCCACAAAAACCATTAACAGGAACCAGTCTCGGACAATCGCTATTTGTCGTACACTGATTTGTTCCAGTACCATTAACAACCCTACATTGTCTATTCGGCATACATCTCGTATGAGTAGGCTGATAACATTGAGTCGTTGAAGGATTACATAACTGCCCAGAAGAGCACGAACTAACAGGGCTCCATTCTAAACATGAATCAGAGTCATAGTTAACGCCACAAACCTGAGTCCCATTTCCTGAACAACGTCTATCTCCAGATACAGAACATTCATTCGTGCATGAGGGAGAAGGATTTACACAAGTTCCGTTTCCTATACAGATTTGTCCATTAGAACATGAGGCAGTAAAATTCAAATCCAAACACCCATCTGAATCGCTAAACCGACATAAGCGACGAGTAGTATTGCTCCCAGACACACAACTAAAAGCACCATGAACAGCGCAATCATCTGTACAAGTTCTAGTTACACATCTCCCGTCCTCGCATACATAATTCCCAAAAGAGTTGCAATAAACCACAGTAGAAGCCAACTGAGAATTCACACATATATTCTCCACAACTCTATCACTCCCACCAAAAGACCAAGTTGCAAAACAACTATCAAATTCTACACTATGTGTAGAATTAAAAGTAACGTTCCCTTTATTGAAATAATCAGCACCATCACTATCCATACAAAACTGAACCCCAGTACAATTTCCATTGCTACAAGTCTGCCCACTAGAACAAGAAGAAACTGAACTCCATTCTAAACATGAATCAGCGTCGTAGTTTCCACAAGTTTGAGTACCATTTCCTGAACATTGTTTAGCTCCTAAAGTTGAACAATCATTTGTACAAGAGGTCTGATTAGAAACACAACTACCACTCCCAGTACAAATTTGTCCACCAGGACAATAAGAAGGTCCACTCCACTCATAGCAAGAATCAGCGTCGTAGTTTCCACACATTTTATAAGTATCAGCCGTAAAACACTGACGAGCACCATTTGTACATTCACTAGTACAGGCAGGTTGTTGAACGCAAGCCCCACTTGAGCAAGTATATGATCCAAGAGAACTACAATTAAAACTAGTGCTAGCCATATCACCACCATTACAATAATATTCTCTCAAATTAAAAGTAGTAAGACAAAAATCTGTATAAGAAGTAATAGTGCCATTAGCAGTCAATGTTCCCTGAACAACATAATTCAACCCACCATCGCTATCTGAACAATTAAGACTAAATGTAGAGCTTCCAGAAGAATCAGAAGATGAAGTAGAACTAAACATTCTAGACAAAAATCCACTTAAACTCCAAGAAGAAACTAAACTCAACGACATCAGAACAACAAAAGCTAAAACAATACCAAGCACCAACTCTTTTTTCACCATACTAACAAAATAAAACACAAAGTATATTTAAAGGTTTCGTGACATCGGTATAAAACAATATTATGCCAAACAGTCCCAGACCCTACAGCAAAGAAATGTTTTTAAAGAAAAATTACATTATACAAAAATGAAAAGACGCTTGATTATTCTAATAATTCCCATACTAATAATAAGTTTAATTTTCGGTTTTACATTAATTTTCGCTGACTCTGGCTCAATTAATAGAGAAAATAGTGATTCTGATTCAGGAAATAATTCAGGCCCTTCCAACTCTGAGAGTGATGATGATAATGAATATTCAAATGACAGCTCAACATCTGGTTCAAGCGACGATGATAAAACCGAATCAGAGAATGAAGATGAACTGGAAGATGAGAATGAAAATAAAAAAGATCGCTCTAGTTCAAGTGAAAAAGAAAAATTCGAAATAGAAGAAGAATTTGAAAATGGAGAAAGAAAAACAAAAGTAAAAATACACCAAAGATTCTTTGACGAAAATGGTAATTTAATTGAAGTAAAAATTGAAATTGAGGAAGAAGTTGATGCAGATGGAAAAATAGAGAAGAAAATCAAAGTAAAAAGCAAAATAGACGGAGATGATATTGAGGAAGAAATTGAAATTGAATCTGAGCTTGAAATTGAGACAAAGTTTGATGAAAACAATGAAACTAAAATTAAAGTGAACCTCTCTGACGGAACACAGCAAGAAATTATTTCTCGTGATGAGATAATCAAGTCAATATTAGAATCCTTAGGAACCACCAATGCAACTATTATAATAAAAGAATCCCTAAAGGGTGATAAAATAAGAGCAATAATATTTGCTAGCTCCGAGAATGAAGGCGTATTCCTTGGATTTATAAAAATAAAAGTCAAATTAGAATCTGAAATAGATCCTAAAACAGGAGAGGTTATTTCGATAAATAAACCATGGTGGGCTTTCTTGGTTGCTAGAGAAGACAAAGTAACTCTTTGCCACAAAAATAAAGAAACAATAACTGTTGACGCTTCAGCTGTCAGATCTCATTTAACTCACAAAGACACATTAAGAGAATGTGAATTTAAAGAACAGGAAAAAAATGAAACAGAAGACGAAGAGCAAAATGAGACTGAAAATAACAATGCAATAATTAACGAAACTAATTCTTCAGCATAAAAAACTCATAAATGATAAGAACTTCTCTGTGCAGAGAATTAAGATACAATAAAAGTAATTCACTTGTACTCACGATTGCATTCATCCATGCACTAAAGTGCGTGGTTCTCTACATGAGCAATCTGGGCATAACAAAACATTTTGTAGTTTTCCAATTAATTTATTAATAATCTTAAAAACTAAAATTAAAACATCTCAGAACTAAGAGAAATAGAATCATTCAAAACAGGCGTGTCTTTGTGTTTTTTAGAACTCTCCCCAGGATGATAATCATTCTTCTCATTAAATGGTTTATTATGATCCTGATGAATTCCTTGTTTCTTCTCAACTTCAGCAACAATGAGGCTAACTTTTCTCGCAGCATCTGCATTTACAGATATACTGCCAATACCTTCTCGCACTAAAAAAGCAGCCATCTCTTCTCTACTTCCAGCCTGTCCACATATACTAGTTTTTACTCCATATTTTTTACACTTTCTTATAACATAACTCAAAGAATTCAAAACAGCAGGATGCATTTCATCAAATAAATGCTGTACTTCTTCGTTATTTCTATCTATAGCTAATGTAAATTGTGTTAAATCATTTGTTCCAAAACTAATAAAATCTAAACCTTCCTCACAAAGCTCATTAATTATCTGCACAGCTGCCGGGGTTTCTACCATTATGCCTATCTTGATATTGCTGGGTATTCCAACTTCCTTAGCAATCTTCTTTGTTTCTTTAACTTCCTCAACACTAATAACCTGAGGAACCATTATTCCAAAAATCTTATCAGGAAAATCATCAGCAACTTCTTTCAAACCTATTAGTTCGGCTTTCATTATATCTGGATGTTTCAAACTGAATCTTACCCCATGATCTCCAAGCATAGGGTTTCCTTCAACATGCTGAGGTGCACCCTCCAAATTCTTATATTCATCGCTCCTTATATCTGATGTTCTAACCCAGAGTTCTTCAAAATGTTCAGCAATGTGTTTCACACCTTTGCGTATCAGCTCAATATAATCTTTCATCCTTTTATCTTTAACAAATTTAAGTGGATGTTTCCCACCCTCAGCAATTATCCCTTCTAAGCGAAGAAGTCCAACAGCTCTGGCCCCAGATTTAGCTGCTCTTTCAGCGAAATTTGGAATATCCACGATAACTTTTATTTCAGTCTTAGTAGAAACAATTGGCTCTATAACTATTAGCTTAGTCTCACCTCTTCCAGCGTAAACTTTTCCAACATTTCCATCAACCGTAATGACATCTCCATCCTTAAGTTTTTTAGTCGCTCCTCCCGTACCCACAACACAAGGAATACCCATCTCTCTAGAAACAATAGCAGCATGACTTGTAATACCTCCTTCATCTGTAACAATTGCAGCAGCCCTTTCCATGCTAACAACCATATCAGGATTTGTCATTTCTGTTACAAGAACATCTCCAGACTTTACCTTCTCCAAATCTTCCAAATTGTAAACAACTTTAACAGTTCCAGAAGCAACGCCTGGGCTAGCACCATAACCTGAAAATAAGAGCTCTCCTTTTACAGTTGAATCTTTACTCTCCTTAAAAAAGGTAGTAACTGGTCTAGATTGAACAATATATATCCCGCTTGAGTCAACGGCAAACTCTATGTCTTGGGGTTTTTTATAATGCTCCTCTAATTGTTTAGCATACTGAGCAAGTCTCTTTATTTCATAATTATCTAAAACTCTTTCCTCAGCTTTGTCCTCGCTAAGAGTTATTGTTTCATTTTTGCCATGAGAATTCTTTATTATCGCTATTTTCTTAACATTAACCTGTGTTTCCAAAATCTTAAAATTATCTAAATTATGATGAACTTCGTAATGATCAGGCTTTATTTTCCCTGATACAATTCCTTCTCCCAAACCCCAAACTGCTTCAATAACTATACGATTATCTCCCTTAGTCGGATCCTGTGAAAACATGACTCCTGATTTTTCAGAATTTATCATTTTCTGGATAACAACTGCCAAATAGGACTTACTATGGTCAAAATTCTTCTTTGTTCTATAATAGATAGCTCTAGCAGTAAACAAAGAAGACATACATTTTTTAACATTCTCTAGCAATTCATGATTTCCTTTAACGTTCAAATAACTGTCCTGCTGTCCTGCAAAACTCGCATCAGCTAAATCTTCAGTGGTTGCAGAACTTCGCACAGCAACAAATGCCTCATCGCTATTTTTAAGCATCTTCAAAGCATCACTATCATTCCTAGATTCTCCAAGCATTTCATAACTCTCAATAATCTCATCCTCCATTTCTCTAGGCAACTTCTCACCTTCAATCATTTCTCTTATTTTAGCAGAAACCTTGTTCAAAGAATTAGTATCATTAACATCTAAATTCAAAAGCGCATTTTTTATTCTACCATCTAATCCAGTCTCCTTTATAAAATAAGAATAAGCCTGCGCAGTCACTACAAAACCTGGAGGTATGGGAAATTTAAAATTAAACATCTCAGCAAGACTAGCTCCTTTGCCTCCAGCTGTTGGAACATCCTTATTATTCAATTCAGAAAACCATTTAACAAAAGACTCTTTAAATGAATGATTAAGAACCTCTCTTTGCATTTAACAATAAAAAGTTTTAAGTTAATAAATCTTCCTTAACAAGACATTCACAAAAAATTAAAAACCTCTCTTTACTCTGAAAAATAATGAAAAATAAAACTATATATTTCTTAGGCTGCATTTTCTTATTTATAGGATTAATCTGGTTATTTCTTCCCCATTTTGCTCACAGCCATATTGAAAAAGAAATAAACAATAATGACGAAAGCACGCATTTCGAAAACATAATTTATGGACTAATAGGAACATTAACTGGTTTATTTCTGATAACGATAAGTAATAAATATGAAGAAAGAAAAATTCCTCTGAAAAATAAAACTTATCTAAAAGAAGTTATCGTGACTTTATCAATAAGCGGAGGATTTATTCATGCTTCTCTTATTCTTGAACATTTTAGAGAATGGATAGGTTATGGTCTCTTCTTCTTCGTTGTGTCTATTGCACAAATAGTCTACGGAATAATTATCTTGACAGATCTAAAAACAAATAGAAACCCTCTGAAAAACAAATCCTCCTGGAGAATATTTTATCTTGCAGGTATAACGGGAAATTTAATCATAATAGTCATCTACATAATCACTAGGACAGTTGGCATTCCTTTCTTTGGTCCAGAAGCAGGAATAATAGAAGCAATATCTCCAATAGATATCTTTTCAAAAATAGTAGAAATCTTAACAGTTATCTTTTTAGCTATGCTTATGAAAGAAAGTTATTAATTATTCTTTGTAAATTTTCCGGTTTTATCTTGCTTCCAGTTTGTCTTGGTGAACCACCAATAGTATCACTTCCCGACCACCTATTTCCTTTTGTCGCCAGTTCTCCTTCCGCTTCATTTAAACATTCATACAATCTAGGAATATCAAAAGGAATCCAAACAGATTTTCTACCTAAAACATATACAAAAGAGCCATCTCCTTTTTCAGAAACAAGAGCAGCATAAGCACGGATACCATCATTGTACATCGCCAATCTAGATGCAGGCCCAGTTTCCCTAACCATCACCCAATCTTTTCCTTCACCAATTCTTTGATAATTACCTTCCAAAGGGATCGCTTCACCTCTTCCTAGAGTATGGGTAGTTATTCTAGCGTTTACGGATTCAATAATATTTTTCATACCAGAAGAATCAAGGCTATGTAATTGATTTTCAAACCTCGCTCGGTTATACGGTTCAAACATCCAAGCCATCTCTCTTCTCATTTCAGTATCTCCAAAAGGATAAGCGCCAGCTGTACAATCAAGCCTATCTTCGCAATAAACCAGACGATTTATAGAAGGAGTCGCATGACCTATAACCTGCTCATGGTTATTCAATAGCCAAAAAGCCAAACACGTATCTTCATCTGGATCATTTACGTAAATGTTAGCCTGCGGCTTACCCTCTTTTCTAAATGCTTCAAATAAACCCATGTTTATTTCCATATGAACCTGCTCAGAAGTAGATCTAGTAGCAAGTCTGTCAACTTCTGAATGATGATCAAAATTTGCATATGGTCCTTTTATATCTCTTTTTGTCGGGCCGCTAACAAGTCCATCTAGAGCTATAGAAAAAGGAGGTTTAACTCCGATAAATTCATCCCAACTATATACCTTTCTAGGTTCTACAAATAGCTCAATGGCCATAAACCCTTCAATAAAAAGTCTTTTTAAATTTATCTAATGTATTAACTTAATAATAGATACAATATTGGAAAATAAAATCTTAATCCGAAACAAAAAACAATTTAGCAAGATCATCTCTAAATTTTCTCTGATCATCTCTTAAATCGGATCCTGATGTATAAGCCAAAGAAACATAAATTTCAGCACGCCCCCTTAAAAAATCAAAACAAGATTCAGTCAATTCATCTTGAGTTCCACTCAAATTCGGACCAAATCGAACAGTATTTCTAGGATTCAAAGGATCCTCAACATAAATCCCTGCCCAAGATCCTCTCCAATCTAAAGCCTTAATAGTAATGCCCTCATTCAATTTAACTTTTCTCCGATGAAATACACCAATTAAAGTCCCGCTATTAAATAAAACAGTGTCCTCCGTTCGATATCCCTCAAAGACATTCTCCATATCTTAAAAGATTTAATCCAATTTAAAAACATTATGATGGTGAAAAACAATCAAATATTCTTATCGAAAATCTCATTAACTTTTTCCCAATTCAAAATATTCCAGAAAGCATCAATATAATCTCCTCTTTTATTCTGGTATTTCAAGTAATAAGCATGTTCCCAAACGTCAAGACCTAAAATAGGAATCTTTCCTTCCATCAAAGGAGAATCTTGGTTTGCAGTACTAACTATTTCTAAATCCTTGCCAGTATTAAGAACCAACCAAACCCAACCAGATCCAAATCTATTCAAAGCAGCTTCTTTAAATTTAGTTTTAAACTCATCAAAACTCCCAAAATCTTCTTCTATCTTTTCAATAACTTCTCCTTCGACGTCCTGTTTTTCTCCTGTTAAAATTTCCCAAAAGAAACTATGATTCCAATGCCCTCCACCGTGATTTCTAACTGCTGTTCTAATATCCTCAGGGACCTTATCCAAATGTTCCAAAAGCTCTCTCAACTCCTTCTTTCCAAACTCAGGATGTTTTTCCAAAGCCAGATTCAGTTTATCAACATAAGCCTGATGATGTTTCGTGTAGTGTATTTCCATAGTCTTGGCATCTATCCATGGCTCCAAAAAATCATAATCGTAAGGCAATTTAGGTAAAGTGTGTTTCATATTTTTAGTAAAAAAAGTAGATTAATAAAACTTTCTGAATATAATCAAATCAACTCAAACCAAATACTTTAGCCAGTCTATCCAAAAAAGAAGATGGCGGACTTGGATGAACAACAACACACTTCCCATCAAGGCAACCATCTGGACAATCATAAATTGTTCTTCTAGATTCCCCATTTGGATTTCTATCAAAGTTACAATAATATTCCATTAATTTTTTATCCGTTGTTCTGTTGAACAAATCATTGTAACACACATCGGTCAAAGAATTGGCTGTTCCTTTCTCTTCATAATTTACACCTCCATCGGTATCAGTGCAATTATTAAAACATTTTGAAGGCAGTCCAATGCACTGATATCCTGTTTCAGTTTTACAATCTACACTGCACCCATCACCACTATTCGTATTACCATCATCGCATTTCTCTAAAGTTTCAACTTTTCCGTTCCCGCATTTAGTTGTTTTAAGACAAAAAGCCAATCCTTGTTGGGTAGTTTTACAAATTGAATCATCTCCACAAAACTGCGTTATATATCCCAAATTATTGTTCTCGTCACAATAATATTCTATTATATCTTTTCCTTCCCCGCAATAATCTTTGTAATTAATTCCTTTAGAGGATACAGTTCCACCTATATTGAATTCTTCATTTTGTAAGCCGTTTTCTGAATCTGAATCTGTGCACCCTAAACTTTCTATTAAATTAACACAAACTCCTTCTTTACATTCAACATCATTCCCAAAACAAGTAAGCACACTTTGGATTTCATTGTCTTCACAATACATCTCGCTCAAAACATATTCATTTTTAGTTCTATCAAAAATGCATTTATCTTCTTCACGTTGATTTCCTTTCGTAGCTTCTCCCTTGATATCATATTTTGCACCTCCATCGCTGTCAGAACAAATCTGGCTGGATTCAGCTCCACATAATTTACTGCATCCATCTCCGTCAATTTGATTTCCATCGTCACATTGCTCACCTTCCTCTAAGTATCCATTTCCACAAACAGAACCAGGAGATATACACGCCCCATCAAAACATAAATAACCATTTGGGCAAGTTTTTTCACTTTCTATAACAAAAGGAGTATTTTGAAGACAAGAAAACTCAAGATATAAATTGCCTTTACTATTTGATTGAATATAAATTGTTTCTTTAGGATCGCTATCACTAGTTAGTCCAATTCTGTATTCTTTTCCAGCATAAATAACACTTAATTTAGCAACATTTCTAATGTTGCTTTCATCAGCATATAAAACTTCAACACTCAATCCTAAAGTAACCATAGTTTTTATATCTCCTTCATTAATTTCTTTTGTATCGCTGTTCCCTTCCTCGTCAGTCACTTTTAGAGTTGCTGAATTATCAGTAGCAGATAACAATTCAATAGTAAAATAATTTGATCTATCAGGCAGACAAAAGTCTTCATACGTATGTCTTGTTTCATCGACAAGATTAATTCCTACACCAGTCGTAATTCCCTTTACAAATAAATTATCTCCATCTGTATCTGTGCAAAGCTCCTGATAAACGCACGCTCCATCAGAACATATTTTTCCAGAGTCACATTCTACAGCTTTAGACTGAACAGAATTTCCGTCACATGAATATTCATTCACATATCTATAAGTTCCTCCAGCTACCAAACAATAATCTTCATATTGTTCATTTAAAGTTCCAGTTGTTCCTCTAATCTCCGTAGAACCTTCGTCTGAATCATAACAAGGAAGATCTAGACAACCTGCTGGTTGTCCACTGCTAGCACAATATTGCCCAGTAGGACAAAGCTCTCCCTCATCAATCGCTCTGTCTTTATCATTATCAACACCATCGCATTTTTCTATAACTCCATTATAACTGCTACAATAATAACCATTGTGTCCGTCTCCTACGCAAAACTCATCTTGTCCGCATTGAGCAACGATACTCTGAACACCATCGTCCCCAAAAGAACAATAATATTCCGTTACAGCTCTTTGGCCTGAACATGAATCTTTTAGAATCATCTCCTGTCCATTTGTAGGATTTATTCCCTTAACCGTTCCAGGATAATACTTTTGATTTTCATCGTCAAAATAACTTCTATCGCTGTCAGTATCGTAACATTTTCCCTCACATTGTGATATTCTTGAAGGCTCTTCAGTTACTTGTTTGCATTTCTCACCAACTCCATCACAAGATCTTGGTTCTCCCCATTCATTGCATGGATCAAAATCATAATTCCCGCATTCCTTATACTCGCCACTTGGAAGACAAATACTTTCTCCAATAAAACATTCATCCTCACATTTGCAAGCTCCTCCTCCATCGGATGGATTTATTTCACATGTGTTTTCCTCACCACAATCTGTATCATAGAAACTTCCATAAATAAATCTGTTCCCTTCTTCATCTTCATAATTATAACACGATTGCTCTCTAACCATATATGGATTTACACATTTATCTATTTCTCTTATCTGCTCATTTAAAATAATACTTCCCTGAGCAAAAGCCTCAGCGTATTGAAATCCATTTTCATTGCTATCCGTGTCAACACATCTTTCTGCGGTATTTTTGGGCTCTTCTAATTTGTCTTCAGGATAATCACATCCAGAATCATCAGGATAATCTACAAATCCATCCTGATCGTTGTCAATTCCATCTGAACATTGCGCCAAATCAACAGGATTTTCACTTTGATCATAATATGCAGAACATCCAGGATCGCTACCATAAATATTATTTAGATCATTTTCATTAAAATCTACATATCTATCTCCATCGTTATCAATCCCATCCGAGCATTCAAATAAACTTGATTTATCCACTGGGCTTTCTAATGTATCCGCATAACTACTACATGAAGGATCGTAGTAGTTCTCCAAATTATTTGCCTTAGAAAAACTTATAGTTATAGAATCATAAGTTGAACTAGCATATAACAAAGTCACATAATAAGTTTCGTTATTTATAAATAATTTGACTGGGTGATTTTTTTCTAAGAATATGCTTTCTTCATTTACTAATAAATTTACTCCAACATACTCAATGTCGCCATTACTAAGATCCACATATGTTTTTGCATTAAATCTAAATAACACTCCATTAATAGTTTTCGTTTCCCTTATAATCATAGCTTCTACAACTTCTTCAGTTACCATCAACCCAAAATCAATCAATCCATCTTGATCGTTATCAATTCCATCTGAACAATCTGTACTTCCAAGAGAAATATCTAAAGGATATTCCCCATCATTTCCTGCATCATTTGAATTGCATCCTCCATCAGAAGAATCTATTTTTCCATCGTAATCATTATCTATTCCATCTGAACATTCTCCGTTTGGAGTTGCTTCATTAGTATCAAATCTTTCTGCACAACCTCTATCAGAAGGATAATCTATTCTTCCATTATTATCGTTGTCTTTTCCATCATCGCAAGCATATTGACCTAATTCATTATCATCAAAATAAGAGTCACATCCTCTATCCGCTGGCCAATCAGTAAATCCATCCCCATCATTATCGATTCCATCGTTGCATTGATATTTTACATAAGTGCAATCATTGTGACAAACATCTCCATTGAAACCGTCTCCGTCAATTTGATTTCCATCGTCACATTGTTCTCCTGTCTGTATAATACCATTTCCACAAACAGTGGGTCCCAAAGAAATATTCAAAATGTAGGGAGAGTTTTCAAGACCAATCGGGTAAACTGCTTCATAGATATCCGAAATGCTAAATTTCTGTTTTTCCATCAACTCAGTCAATGAAGCAGTAACATCCATAATTTCTTGATAATCGCGAGTATGAACTAAACCTAAAGTATGGCCTATTTCATGCGAAGCAACATTAGAAATGGCATTTACAATTTCATCAACATTAGGATGAAATTCTTCAAAACTTTGAAAAGTCTCTACAAAAACAATAGCTTCTCCAGATTTATCGTAATTGTAGTCCTCTACACCATTTGCAACTCCAAGTAAAGCTGGATTAAATGTTCCAAAATATATATGTTTGTAGAGTTCAGAAGGCTCCTGACTATTATCAGAAGTTACAATTTTAACATTATAATTTCCAAAATCCTTTCTAACTTTTTCATATATCTTATTTTTTATTTCTGATATTTGTCCAAGATATTTTTCCGATAACCAAGACTCTTCTAGAGGTGGAACGTCACCTATCGGCATTGAACCAATTACGACATCTTTTCCGCCATTGAAATCTAGAAAAATAACTTGAGGCTCCTTAGGTGACCCTCCATAATAACCATCTAAGAATTTAACACTAAGTCTATAATCCACTGGATATTTCTGATACCCTGGGGTTTTTGCTAATGATAAATACAATACATCAAAATCATCCATTAATGTTAAAAAAGAATCTGGACCTTTTCTATCCAAAAAAACATTTCTGTGGTCATTAATTAATATTTCTTCCCCATTGCTTTTAAAAACTCCTAAAGCTAACTCAGGCTTTTCAAGTGAAGAAAATATAGAAATATCTAATACTTCTCCTTTTACAAATGGCCCATTTATCTTAAAAACATCTACATCAGGAATAGATTCTATGCTTCCTCTTATTGATAAGTCTTCTCTAAAATCACATTCACTCAAACTCTGAGCTGATGAAAATTCATTGTTGTTCTCTCGTTCTTCTACTTGACATAAAGCACTAGACAAATTTATAAAAATTATAAATGTCAAAAAAAGAAAAACAATCTTCTTCATTTTAATAAGAAAATTGGGGTATTCCCAATAAACACTCCTTTTTATGACCCCTTGTAAATTTATCTAATCTTTCTTTAGATAATTTATCTCTATACTTATCTCTCATTTCTAACTCCAAACTATCGCATATCTCTTTCCTTAATGTAGGATTTTGTTGAGAGGCTTTCTTCAAACAATAAATAGCATCAAATTCCTTCTCGTTGCAAATTCTAAATATTTTATCCTTGTCTCCTTTTTCTTCCTCTAAAAAATCATACAAACCAGTATAGTCTGGTATAAATCCTCCTCTTGCTAAAATGTTTTTTGCTTCTGCGACTTTACTAAATTCTAAACTTGATAAATCAGGTAATTTTGAACATCCACCTATACCTAATACTCCTTTATTGAAATGACAACTTTTCGATATGATAGAACACTCGTCAAAGTCACAAGCGTTAAAAAAACCAGCACCACATATAGAACATTCTTGCACTTTTATTTCTTCCCTAATCATATTATCAATTGCTCTTCCCTGAATAACAAATTTAAATGTAAAAAGAGATAAAAGCAGGATAACAACAAAAACTATCAAAAACAACACCCTCTTTTTCATAACAAAACCAAAGAAAAATCATATTTATATGTTTCTCTTTAATACTAGTTCTTAGGTAAAAAATTAATTTCGCAACGTATGAAAACCAAGTCTAGGCATTTGGCTTTCTCCTCTTAATCTTTCTGAATCTTCTACATATTTTACAACGTCTTCCCTAAATTGTTTTGCATCATAAACAACTTCGTTAGGCACAAACTTTTCTCCAGCTCTTAAAGCTCCAATCAAATTATCATATCCTCTAGAAAGCAATACTCTTTTTTTAAAAACCGAAACATAATTACGGCAAAAAACTTCAACAAAAGCGCCAGTTATTTCTTCAGGGCATACATCAGTTAAATTTTGAGCATCATTCTCGCTTATTCTACCAAGACCATATTTCTCAGTAAATCTCATCCACATTCTAGTTATTTGTTCTTTACAAGGAAAACCTATAAGTAAAGGAGTTAATCTTCCATCTCTTACTAGCGCTGGGTCAAAGTCATCTAGGTGAGAATTAGTAGAAATAGCCAAAACAAGACCTTTTCCTCTATCATTTCCAATAAAACTTTTCATAACTTCCATAGCTTCAGTGTAATGTCTAGAAACAGAATATGCTCCAATTTCTGCTCGTTCTGCAAATATTGTTCCTTCATCAAAAGAAACCATCGAAGGAAGACCTTTCTTGTCTGACATAGAAGAAGCATTTTCTAGCCTTTCCTGTAAATTCTTAGCAAATTGTCCCACAAAAGGATTGTTTATATCAGAAGCAAGAACATCCTCTGCATGAGCCCCAGAATTTGTAAAAACTCGTATTAATGCTCGTTGTATTTCTGACTTGCCAGTTCCAGGAGGCCCATATAAAATAACTCCAGGAAATCTAGGTGCTCTTGCCTCTAATAAATCTGGTATGGATGTTTTTTCAACAATAGAATCTAAAACAGCGTTAGAAAGAAACAAATCATCAAAGGGAGCTAAAACACTTACCACACACTCTGAAGTTAATTCCCTACCTCTAACCTCGATTTTATCACGACCTTCCATATCTTTAATTTTAGCGCTTAAACCCTTGTTCTCTCTTGCTAAAGAAGCAACTCTCCTACCCAAACTCTTAACTTCTCTCTTCAAACTTTCAGTTATCGAATCTTTATGAGTCATAAAAATAGACAAAAACAAAGAGATTTAAACATTTCTATACGGCAAAATCAAGCAGCCAACTGAGAATCAAGGACACTCTTGAATTGAGCATAAGGGACAGCACCTTCTAATTTAACTCCATTAACAAAGAAAGTAGGCGTTCCCAAATCGCCGCCATCAGCAAGATCTTTATCAACTTCTGCTTTCATTTCCCCATTATCCAAGCAGCTAGAGATATCAAATCCAAGGCTCTTAGCCCATTTCTTCAAATCATCCTTAGTGTATTGAGCAGTTCCTTTCACAGGACCTTCTTTGCTACCTGAATCAATAACATTCTGCTCTTCAAATATCTTATCATGCATCTTCCAAAAAGAAACATCTCCTCCTTTCTTTCTCACACACTCAGCAGCCTCTGAAGAAAGATGAGCCATAGGATGAATAGACAACGGATAATCTCTAAAAACAAGTTTAGCTTTTCCAGTATCAATGTATTCCTTTTTCAATTGAGCATAAGTCTCTGTCCAGAATTTCCTACAATAAGGACATTGAAAATCAGAAAACTCAACTATCGTGATCGGGGCTTCCTTCTTGCCTAAAACAGCATCATCATCAGGACTCATCTGCGACTCATCAACTTCATCAGCATTCTCCAAACTGGTATTGTCTTGCTCTGGGATTTCACCATTCAAAGACACAGGCTGGCCTGCAAGTAAATAATTCCCATCTAAAGTAACATAAACCGGAACATCTTGCCCATTAAAAGCAAGTGTAGCTTTGTAAAAAGAATTCTCCTTTTCAACTGATATCAAAGTAACCTGCCCCTGTAAAGAAGGGTTTGAATTCAAAAATTTAAGAACTGATTCTCCAGCTTTATCTTTACTAACCTCTCCTCCACCAAAGCCTCCTCCAAAAGACAAAATCAATATCAAAGCTATGGCCAAAACAAAAGTAGAAACAATCCAAGGATTCTTCCTAACCTTAGAGAAAAACTTCCCAACCGGAATTTCAATAACATCACTTTTCTTCGCACCATCATGATGATGAGGTAAAGGCTTAGTAGCATCCATCCTCTCCATTAATATAGATCATTTAAAAATCTTTTGAAAGATAAATCGTTAAGTAATTAAATAATTAATAGAAACTAATCTAATAAGACATGTTCTTCCAAGTTGGCTCTCAAAAGTTTCAATATTCTATATATTATACGACATCTAAACTAAGCAATTTCTGCATTTGTCAAGAACTATGAATTAAAGTGAGAGTATGTCTGGTTCTTGAACATGCTCAAGAATTACATTTGATAAAGCTAGCTACTTTAATGAAAAGCTAAAGAAAACGTAAGTCTTGACATATAAAAATTATTACACTCTGTAGGTGACTTTAAAACCCTTAACTCTCTTCTTTCAAAATTCTCTATAATTAACAATCAATCTCGGCTTGAATTTTTCATAGCTTTCATTGTTTCAAACAAAACTAACAACTGAAGTTGAACAAGCTTTTTTATGGGAATTGTTTTAAGTTTAAATTTCTCATCAATATCTATAATGCACTCTTCCACCTTTTCTTCTATCTCCTTAATTAGATCTCTTTTAAGTTTTGCCTTAATCGCCGCTCTTCTTAACTGCCCAAAAGATAAACCTGTATAAAATTTGTATCCTGTATCTGTATCAAATATTTCAGAAAAAGCAGCCATCCTATCGAACTCATTTGAAGAAAGAACATGATTTTTAGCATGATGATTTCCGATCTTTACTTTCTTCTCCAATTGTTTAACAATATAATAATCTGGATCTGGTTCCTTCAGATCTTTTAAAATCTCTTGAATAAACTTTGAATAGAACGTAAGATTCTTGTCAGACTCTTCTATCATTTTAAGCCAAATTTCTCTCCTTGTTTTGTCTGATAAAGCATTATTGAGGATTTCCTTTTCATAAAAATAAGGAACCTCTCCCTTTATCACCACAACAGATGGATTTTTCCTTAACAAATAATTTGTACTATTATCCCCATGTTTTAATACTTCCTTAGGGTTCCTCCCTAACTTTACTTGATAATCATAATATTCTTTGAATCCAAAATCAAAATAAAAAGGTTTTCTAATTTCAACCATAAACTCTTCCTCCGGTTCGCCTAAATGTAAAGGAATTCCTAAATTATTAACTTCTTTAATAATCTCATCATAATAAGAATTCTCAAATTTCTTTGTAGAAAAGAAATACGCACCTCCAAATCCAGAATTATGTAATGGATACATCAAATCAGGTTTTATTTCTTCCATAATTTTCATTAGTACCTTTGTTTCTACAAGCGGAGAATTCCACTCAAAATCTTTATATTTTATCGGAAAAGTCCAATCTATCATCCTGTCCGCAGAAGGCCGATAAAAGTTTTGAAAATACTTCTTAAGTGTCAACTCCCCTTTAAACCAGCCTTCATTTAACTTAGTTCCATCTGGATCTATAGAATAAATAAAATACCATGTGTAATCAAATTCTTTCAATTTTTCAGGATTGTTCCCAAAATAATTTATCAAAAAATCTATAAGCAGAGAACCTACGGGCTCATTAGGATGAGGAAATCCCCAAACAAAAGCCTTTTTAGAACCATTCCCAACTCTCATCATGTAAATAGAGTGTGTGCCCTCAGACTTTCCAACTTCCCGTAGTTCAAAATCATATTTTTCTGATAACTCTTTAGTTCTTTTATCTAGTTCCTCAATTGTAAAGAAAGAATCATAATCCTCAACTTTGTTCAAAATATCTTTTATATCCATAACAAAAGTTACAATACAGAATATAAAAACATTACATTGTTCTGTAATCTAAATCAAACCACCACATAACATTTAATAAATCCCTTCCATTAAAATATAAATGGCTTATGATATAATAGTAGGACGAGACAAGTCAGATAAAGAAAAGTTTGGTGACCGCGGTTTAATCTACTTAGGAAAAGGATATGTAAAAATGGGGAACTACAATTCACTCTCAAATAAAATATGGATGGACATCGCTCGTTCTCATGTAATTTTAATAGCTGGAAAGAGAGGATCTGGAAAAAGCTACACTCTGGGAACCATAGCAGAAGAACTTTCAAATCTCCCAGAAGAAACATCAAAAAACATAGCTTCACTGATTTTTGACACTATGGGAATTTTTTGGACTATGAAGTACAAAAATGAAAAAGACAGAATACTTTTAGATGAATGGGGACTTGAAGCAAAAAACCTTCCAGTAAAAGTATTCATTCCATTTGGTAAAAAAATAGATTATGAAAAAAAGGGAGTTCCTTTTGACTTTACTTTCGCTCTAAAACCCTCAGAGTTAGAAGTAGATGATTGGATAACTTTATTCAATCTAGATATGACTTCACTAACTTCTGTTTTAATAAACAGAATAATAACAAATTTGAAAGAGTCAGAAAATTTCACTTCAAAAGAGATAGAAAAAGAGATAGAATCAGACAAAAAATCTTCAAAAGAAACAAAAGAAATAGTTTCTGCACTTTTTTCAACAGCATTCAACTGGGGAATATTTTCAGAAAGTGAAGAAGGAACAGAAATAAAAGATTTAATGACTCCAGGCACAACAACAGTCCTAGACATTTCAGTTTATAGTTCAACCAGTGCTTTTAATGTGAGAGCTTTAGTAATTAGCTTAATCTCAAAAAAAATATTCCAAAAAAGAATGGATGCAAGAAAAAAAGAAGAATTAGAATCACTAAGACACGGTCAAGACTATTTATCTTACAAATCAGAGCGTACAGAACCCCTAGTTTGGATTTTTATTGATGAAGCTCATGAATTCCTCCCAAAAGAAGGAAAAACTCCTGCAACAGATGCATTAATTCAGTTGTTAAGAGAAGGAAGACAACCAGGTATCTCCGTAGTCTTGGCAACACAACAGCCAGGACAAATACATAAAGATGTAATGACTCAAGCGGACCTTGTAATTTCACATAGATTAACAGCTAAACCTGATATAGAAGCATTAAATGAAATAATGCAATCCTATTTATTAAAAAACATCAAGCAGGAAATTGATGAGCTTTCCTCCGCAAAAGGCTCAGCCATATTGTTAGACGACAATTCAGAAAGAATCTATCCAATGCGAGTCCGTCCCAAATTCACTTGGCATGGCGGAGAAGCACCAACCTCAGTTAAAGCAGAGTTTAAGATATAAAAGCCTTGAAAGTAATGTTTAAAAGGATAAAAATAATAAAATAATTATGACAGAAGAAGTTAACACAACTCTAGCATATAGACCTCAAAATCAAAGAAGTCATGAAACAAAAGAAGCTGAAAGATCCACAACTCGTCAGTATAAAAGACTAAGTACACAAATGGCACAAGAAGAACTATTTAGATCATTAACCCAACTGGCAAATCTTCCTAGAAATGAAATGGATGCGGCAGAAGAATTATTAAGAGTAATTTCACGAGGGATCTCCGCATATAGTGGAGACGAAAGAACAGATCTGGAAATCAGAATGGACGCAGCTGCAACCGCTCACACTTTAGGCGAACCAGGAAGATATAGAGTTTAATTGAGGAATAAAGTTTTTTAAAGTCGCTCAAATTTAATAATAGTAAGGGAGAAATATGAAATTAACAAAAAATTACAAATCGAAAAAATTAGCTCTATTATTTATAGTTTCTTCTTCATTGAAATCTCTTCACCTAGATCACACTTAAAAAATGTTCTAATGAAAAAACGAATTTCAACTATACAATAAAGAAACGAGACAAAAGGAGCATAAAAACTTAATGAAAAAAGAAAAAGTTGATATCAAAGAAAACTTCAAGAACTACTTGTGGTTCGCAAAAAAATGGAAATGGATATTTCTCGTAGTTATTTTCATCTCATTAATAATAGAATGCATCCATATATTTGAAAAGTTCCTTATAAAGAATATAGTAGATAACAGCACTGAATTCGTTGCCAAGCAGATGACCACAGAGATATTTATTTCAGGATTACTGATTATCGCTGGCCTTTATATTATTTCTTCACTTATTCTAAAAGTTTTAGGGAATTGGATTCAATTAAGGATAATTAATAGTTTAGAAGCATCTATGATGTTAGAAATGAAACAAAAGTTCTTTAATCATATAATTCATCTTTCTCATAATTTCCATACAACCCATAAAACTGGGAGTCTAATCTCTAGAATGAATCGTGGAAATAAAGCTATAGAATCAATAAGTGATTTCATTGTTTTTAACATCTCCCCTTTGCTCTTACAAATGATCGTAGCAAGCGCAGCTATAATATATTTTGATATTACATCAGCAATAATTATTGTTATGACTTCTTTGACATTTATTATTTTTGGATTTTTCATGTCAAAAGTGCAACAAAGATCTCAATACGAAGCGAATGTAACAGAAGACCTAGAAAGAGGTGTTATGGCTGACATCTTCATGAACATAGATTCCGTAAAACATTTTGGAAAAGAAGAGCTAATGAATAATAAATTTCAATTACTCGGAGAAAATACAAGAAAAAAAATGCTGGAATTTTGGAATTTTGGTTCTTGGTTTAATGCTGGACAAAGTTTAATCCTTGGAATTGGAACATTTAGCCTATTTTACTTCACAATTACAAAAATCATTTCAGGAAATATAACGGTAGGAACTTTAGTATTTATCTACACAGTGTATCTAGGCTTAGTTGGCCCGTTATTTGGATTTGTGCAAGGTATGAGAAAATTTTACATCGCACTAGGAGATTTAGATTCCTTGTATGAATACGAAAAGATAACAAATGATATTAAAGATGAGGCAAATCCAGAAAAATTAAAAATCAATAAAGGAGAAATAGAATTCAAAAATATTTCATTTAGATATAACAAAAATAGAGTTATAGACAAATTTTCCTTAAAAATAAATCCAAACGAAAAAGTTGCTTTTGTTGGACACTCTGGTTGTGGAAAAACAACTTTAGTGAAACTTCTTTATAGATTATATGATGTTGAGTCTGGACAAATTTTAATCGATAATGAAAACATAAAAAAATTTAAACAAGAATCTTTAAGGGAAGAATTGAGCATAGTTCCGCAAGAATGTATTTTATTTGATGACACAATTTACAATAACATAGCTTTTTCAAATCCAAAAGCTTCAAAAAAAGAAGTCTTCCAAGCGATTAAATTTGCGCAACTAGATAATTTTATAGAATCATTGCCTAATAAAGAAAATACAATTGTCGGCGAAAGAGGCGTCAAACTTTCAGGTGGAGAAAAACAAAGAGTATCAGTAGCAAGAGCAATATTAGCAAATAAAAAAGTCCTAGTTTTAGATGAAGCAACGTCCGCGCTAGATAGTAAAACCGAACATGAAATTCAAAAAGATCTAGAAATGTTAATGCAAGGAAGAACATCGATCATAATAGCTCATCGTTTATCAACAATAATGAAAGCTGATAAAATAGTAGTTATGGAAAAAGGTAGAATAGTTCAAATTGGTAAGCACAGAGAACTAATAAACAAAAAAGGAGTTTACAAAGAACTATGGAATTTACAGAAAGGCGGCTATATTAAAGAATAAAAACTCTAATTTAAAACCTTAAAATCAACTCTATACCTAAACTTGTAAGGCGCAATATCTCCCGCTTTCTTCACCTTTAGAATCTTAGTTTTCTTCCTTGCCTTTTTAGCCTCTGTCTCAATAAGTTTTCTTAGGGATTCTTTTTCACTTTCTGGATAAAATCCATAATAATGAATTATTCCGCCACGTTTAATATGGGGAAAAGCAACATCCAAAAAGGAATCTTTTAAGTTCGGACGAGCCATCACAATCCTATCAAATTTCTCCCCTAGTAAAGGAACTTTCTTCCGAACATCTCCCTGAACTATTTTAACTCTATCCAATAATTTATTTCTCCTAACATTTTCAATAGCATATTTAGAACATTCTCTTCCTAGTTCAACACTAGTTACTTTACTAGTCTTTGAATTCTTAGCTATAACAATCGCGAAAGGAGCAACACCTCCAAACATAACTAAAACATTTTCCCCGTTTTTTACCATTGAAGCAACCTCTTTTCTCTCGCTACTCAGTCTAGGAGAAAAGTAACAGCTCTCGACATTAAACCTAAATAAGCATCCATTTTCCTTATACAAAGCCTCCTTAGTCTTCTCTCCCAAAATATGCTTAGTCTTCAGCGTCCTTAGTCTTCCCTTAAACTTGTCAGTTTTCTCAAGAACAGTCCTTACATTCACGTTTTCTTTAAGAATCTCAAGAGCAAATCTCTTCTTTTCCCCTGCTTTTGCCCCCCTCTTAAACTTAACAATTGCAATGTTTCCCAGAATATCAAATCCTCTCATAAAGGTAAAAAAGGAAGATTGTTAATAAATCTTAGCAAGTCTTAAAAACATCATATATAAATGAGTAACTTCCTAGTAGTTACAAATAGAAAGATTTATATAGTATTTACGCCCCTATAGAATATGAAAAAAACAATAAAAAATAGGGTTAAAAAAGTATCAATATTCTTAATAGTTGCAACTATCCTAATAGGCTCAATATTCAATTTTAGCATAACAGAAGCAAGAGATTTAAGAACAAAGCAAAAAAGCGATCAAGTAAATATAGTAGGCACAACTTACAGCATACATTCTGATAACTTTGATGGAACCTCAAAAAATAAATACTTCATTAAAACCGCAGATAAAAACTATTACGAGCTAAAATTAGATAAAGGAACTGAATTCCCAGAATCTAAAGAGGTTATAGTAAAAGGATCTCTAAATGAAGGAATCTTAAAAGTAAATTCTTATGAAATAAACACCCGAGGATCAATAAGAGTAGGTCAAAGAGGAGTTCCAAGTTTTGAATCAGAAATAAGAGATAAAGATAGAAGCACTTTAGGTCCTCAAAGAGTAGCGCTAGTATTAGTTAATTTTCCACACAATCAAACAGAACCTGCAACAAAAGCAGAAGTAAACGATTTTATGTTCAATGGAAGAGTAAACGACTCTGTAAATAGCCAAATGACTGAAATGTCATATTCAAAAGCATTTCTAATAGGAAATGTCTACGGATGGTACAACCTTCCAATAAGTTACGAAAACAGATGTAATCTTGAAAGAATAGCAGATGCAGCAACACCTTTGATAGACAAAGATATTGATTTTAGTAAATATGAAAGCATACTCTTTGTTTTTCCAGAAGACAGAACTTGCAACTACGGAGGTCAAACAAGAGGAGCGCCTAAGAATTTCCAGACAAACGAAGGGTCTATGTCTCTGAATGTTATGTCAGTAAATGGCCCTAACTACATAAAAAAAGGCACTGCATTGCACGAACTAGGTCATTCTATGGGCTTGAGTCATGCAAATTATTATCAATGTTCTAATCAATTTCCTGAAGATCAATGCACTTCAATAGAATACAATGACTATTATGATGTGATGGGTGCGTTTTCAAGATCTCACTTTAATGCCATTCACAAAGAAAAACTAAAGTGGTTTGACAGTTCAAATATAATGGATAATCCTTCTTCAGGCATTTATCAAATAGAACCAATAGAGACTTCCGGTTCAGGAGTAAAGGCTATAAAAATACCTACTCAATCAGGCTTTAACTATACAATAGAGTATAGAAGACCTATAGGTTTTGACAAAGAACAAATAACAATATTTTCCAATACTGTTTATCAAGCAGACCCAATTTTTGACGGTGCCCTAATACACATAGACAAAAAAGTATCTAAAGGAGATACACAAACAATAGACACAACTCCGCAAAACCCAGGAACACCAAAATTAGATGTTGTCCTAAAGAAAGGAGAAACTTACGTCGATCCTATAAATGGCATAACAATAAAAACCGTTGATTTTAATGACAATTATCTCACAGTAGAGATAAACAGAATATGAAAAGTACAATAAAAAATCTGATTACGTTGTTTGTTATTTGCTCAATAATAATTCCTTTAGTTTCTTTTAGCATAAGCGCAGAAAGAGAAAGCTTTAGAACAAATCAATATTCTGTTAAAGAAAAAATAGCAGAAATAAAAGAATCTGGAGAGAAAATAACGATTTCAGGAACTCTCGAAATGCGACATTTTGATAATTTCGAAGATAACACTTATGAAAACATCTACTATTTTCATGATAAAGAAAAGGTCAAAAGAGTTTACTTCGAAATTGAACCAAATTTAGATCTTTTAAGCAATATAAAAATTGAAGGGAAGTCAAAGGGCAACGAAATATTGGTAGAATCATTTTCAATCCTTCAAGAAGAGAATACACAAACCGCTTTCTTTTTTGAAACTAGATGGAAGCTCGGCGAACAAAAAGCAGCAGTCATTTTAGTAAATTTCATAGATGACAGAAGAGAGCCAGTAAATGATGAATACATAAGAACAAGAACTTTTAACGCCAGCCGTTTTAAATCTCTGAACAACTTCATAATTGATAATTCTTATTCCAAAGCTTCTGTAACAGGAGAGGTCTATCCTACTAACACGGCGATAACAGGATGGTACGAGTTGTCCTATCCTAAAATAGATGTCTGTGGAGGAAATGGAAGCGAAGAACCTTATATAGTATCAAAAAGATTAATGCAATCAGTAATAAACTTGGCAGATTCAGAAATAGATTATTCAAAATATAAAAATTTAATTTTCGTTTTTCCAGGAGTTACTGGATGCACTGCTTCCTCTGGAATCTTCCTTAATGCTGTAACAAATGAAGGAATATTTAACTTTACAATATCAGAAATACCTGGGGCAAATCTATTCGACTTAGGCGTAGTGAATCATGAGTTTGGGCATCAACTGGGTTTGAAACACTCAAATGGTTGGGAATGCGGAACAAAATCCATGGGCATTTACGGACTGGATTGTAGTTCTCTAAATTATCTAAATATCTACGACACTATGGGTTTAGGAAAATCTCATTTTAGTTTATTTTACAAACTAATGCTTGGATGGTTAAATGAAGAAGATATAATTGTTTTAAACAAAACACAAAAAGGAGTTTACAGAATAGGCGCAATAAACACAGAAAATGAATATCCAAAAGGAATAATAATAAACTCAAATCCATATAACTATTCTATAGAATTTAGAAGGCCAAGTAATTATGAAAATTTAAACATTAACAATTACGATCCATCAATAATCGATGGAGCAATCATTAATTTACACTACTCGCTATCTTCCGGACTAGGCGAAAATCATTTAGTAGATACAACTCCTCATTCTTCGAACGTTGTTGAAAGTTTCGCTGATTTCACAGATGCAATACTAAGAGTAGGAGAAACATTTTTTGACGAACAAAACAACATAAAAATAACCACTCTAGATGTAAAAGAAGATTATTTGGATCTTTGTCTTGGCGAAATAAAAGATTGCCTCCAGTTGGATCCCCCAATAAAAGAAGATAACTACAAAAAGAAAAATCGTTATCTTTCGTTTCTTCCAGAAAACAAAGGAAAAAGATTCGGTATTTTAGTAAAAGCGAAAACTCTCCCAGCACAATTTTCAAGCTATATAGGAGAGTACAGATTCGTAGGACCAAAAAATGAATTTAGTGAATATTCTGTTATTCAAAATCAAACAAAAGGTAAAAGAAACGAATCTATAAGAAACAAATTCATAGCCTCAAAATTACAATGCGAGCCTTACTACTCTAACTGGGACGATGTTGATCTGTTGGGCATATACGGAGAAAATATTCTTCCTGGAGCAACTTATGAGATTTACACAATAGATGAAAGATGTTCCACTGAAAGTTGCCTTTCAGAACCACTTACAATTGAAACATCTAAATGGGGAGATATAAACAACGATAATTTAGTAAATGAAAAAGACATAACAGAAATCGTAAACAAAATAAAAAGAAGCCCAAAAGCTCTAAGCAAAACTCAAACACAGTTAGGTCCAAATCTGCCAAATCCTTTGCATGACGTAAATTCTGCAGGTATATTATATGTTAACAGCGCCTTGAACGGGGAACAATATCCTTTTGAAGGTCCCTCTGTAAGATGTTAATCGAAAATCACAACCTCTTCTCTACCAATTCCTTAAATTTAGAAATTATCTCTAAGATCCTCGTTTTATTATTAGCCAAATAACTTGAATCAATTTTCTTGCCTTCATAAGAACTATTATTTCGCTTTACTCTTAAATCATTCAAAAAAACAATGTCTCCTTCCGTAAAAACGTCATAGTTTACTAGGTAATCAATCAAATCTTTATGAGCATTATCTCCTATCGATTTAAACCCAGACAAAAGTAATAGGGCACTAGCTAATTCCTTAATAATTTCATAATAATTTTCCATAGCACTTGTAGAAAACTTTTCATGATCTATTGTTGAAACAAAATCCTCTCTTTCTTTGGTCAAATTAAGAATAGACTTCACTTTCTCTTTATCAGGTGTTGCTTTAACTATCATTTAAAAAACCTTAACATAACCTTTTAATATAATTCCATTCAAGATATTATTTTTCAATTCTTTGGAGATTTCATTTAATGATTCCTTAAAAATTATATGGGTTTTCTTACCTAACTTTTTTTCGAAACTTTTAAGTTCAACATTTTTTTCCTTCCCAAGAATGAAAAAATCTATATCCGAATTTTCAACAGATTCTCCCTTTGCGTAGCTACCATATAAAATAATTACTTCAGGAGACATTTTCTCCCACAAATAATCTATTAAACCACTGTTACGTAATTCAAATAAAATACTCATCTTCTTATAAAAAACAAAATCATTATTATCTCTAAGAGCTATATAGTAAGGCACATCCCTTTTTATCTGCTTTTTAATTAATCCTTGTTTTTCAAATTCAGCAAGATAATTCATAATAGAAGGAGGAGATATATTCGCAAGCCTAGCTATCTCTCTCAATCTAAAACTATCAGTCGGAGAATCCAAAAATATCTTCAAAACCTTGTATCTGTTATATTTTTCTAACATCTGTTATATTATTATAACAGTCGTTTATAAATCTTCCTAATAAAAATCGTAAAAATCCAACCCCAATCAAATATAAATACCTTCAATTTAAGGAATTTTATGCCAAATAACTATTCCAGAATTAAAAAACTCTCAATAATTGGTCTAATTGTATTACTGATCCTCTCATTAACAATAATCCAAAAATCAACCGATGTTTCAGCTATATCTCCAAAAACAACAACTGGAATAGCAAAAGTCCATGTTATGGAAGATCTAACTGGAATAGAGAGTAAAACAATATATAAAATTCAATCACAAAACGCAGAATATTTTCTTAATTTTCCAAAAGAATATACAATTCCAAAAATAACTTCAGGAGAATTGTTGCAAGTTACAGGTTTTGCAAACAATGTTGCATCAGACTCTGAAATAGAAGTACAAACAATAAGAGTTATTCCTAAAAGCATTGCAAGTTCAAACATTGAAAATCTTGGAGAACAAAAAACAGCCGTTATCTTAGTGAAATTTCCAGAAGATAATGGAGAACAAAAGACAAAAGAAGAAGTAAATAACTTAATATTTGATACTTCAAACGAATATTCAACTAACAATTTTATAAAAGAAACTTCTTACGGAAAAGCTTCTTTAGTAGGGGAAGTTTACGGATGGTACACTCTAAACATAACAAAGCAACAATTCGTATCAAAAGATCCCCTAGGATCCCTAGATTTTTTAACAAAAGAAGCAATTAAAGCATCAGATTCGGAAATAGATTTAACACAATATGAAAGGTTAATAATAGTTTTTCCATTTATAGATTATAATTCATACAGATATAGTGGATTTGCAACAATAGGAAAATGGTATTTCTTTATTCAAGACCAAACTCCTCTGCGCCTATCCTCTTCTTTAATAAACGGTCCAGAAAATATAAAAAATTTAGCACCACACGAACTAGGTCACAATTTCAACCTCTTTCACGCAAATGACTGGGAATGCGGAGAATCTCCCTTTAAGCCTTCTTTAAAAGGCTGTTACAACTTAGAATATGCAGACGCATTTGACATAATGGGAAATAATAATTATCTATCGCACTACTCTGCAAATAATAAAAAGACTATTGGTTGGCTTAACGAAAATCAAATCGTTAAAGCCAATGATGAAGGAATATACAGTTTAACACCCTTAGAAACAGAAAACGGAGTTAAAACAATAGAAATCTCAACTTTAAACACAAACTATTCTATTGAATTCAGAAGACCAATAGGTTTTGATAGAAAAATATCAAATTCATATGGAAGAGAAATTTACAACGGCGTTTTTATAAGAGAAATAAATAATTTTAATTATGGCTCAACACATTTAATAGACAGTTCTCCTCATTTAAACTCAACTCTTAATCAAATAACAGATTCTATCTTCTCCGTTTTAAAAGTAGAAGAAATTTTTTCAGATCCAACTAATGACTTATACCTAAAAGTTCTCTCAGTAAATGATGAAGAAGCTAAAATTATATATACAAAAACACAAACAATATGTGGAAATAGTATTTTAGAACTGAGCGAAAAATGCGATGATGAAAACACTAACAACGGAGACGGTTGTTCAAGTACTTGCCAAATAGAAGAAGACTATTCTTGTCATGGAGAACCAAGCATCTGCAGCGCTCTTTGTATAGATACAGACAATGGCATTAATTCTATAATAAGAGGGAAAACTTATCTTGCAACAAATCCAAAAAGCTATGAAGAAGACATTTGTCTGCCAAATGATAATCTGATGGAGTGGTTTTGTTCTTATGATCCAATCTCTAAAGAAAATATCGTAACAAACCAAATAATCGCCTGCTCCATATGTTCAAATGGCTCTTGTGTGATCAATCAGAGAAGTCCTCTTGAACAACTTTCAGAAACAGATAGAATTAAAGACTACATAACAAAGCCAAGAATTTAGTAATTATATAATAGTAACAAATACATAGGTTTAAATATCTTCAAAATTGCAAGTTAAATGAGAAAAATAAATTTTAAAAGAACATTAGCAAGTTTAGTTATCGGAGCATCAATTTCACTAACAGCTCACAAATCAAATGCAGACACAGTTTCAATTTATGATAATTCCATAAATTCTTACAATATCGCTAGTGATAAAGAAACACAAAACACCAGAGAAGCAATTTGGAAACAAGCTCTAATAAGTTCTCTTTATGAAAATAAAGAAACCAACACACAAAACATAAATGAAACACCAAAAATAGAATACAAATTAGAAAATAGAGGTATGAGCGTTCCAGAACCAGCAACAATTGCACTTATGACCTTAGGTGCTGCAGCTGCATTAAGAAAAAGAAAAAAGTATCAGTAGAAAAAAGAAACCTTTATATATAAAATATTTCTTACATACATATATTAAAAGAGGGTTAGATGAAAAAAATACTTGGATATATTATAGCAGCTGTAGGAATCTTGGGAATTGCTACATACTCCATACCTGAATTAAAAAAGGTTCTTCAAATTCCAACACAAATAAATGATACTATGCTTATCACAATTTCTCTTATTGTTGCAGCCATTGGTATTTTCTTTGTTGTAAAAGGAAAAGTCAGTTCAAAACAGCCTAGAGAAGTTCCTATTTTTCACGGAAAAAACGTAGTAGGATACAGAAGACATTAAATTTTTAAAACATCACTCTATCCTCTTTTTATGTATAAAGGTAGAATTTTTAGAAATTGGAAGTTAAGGTATACATCCCATCCTGTAGAAGACTCTTTTAAAATTGATGACAGAATTGCAACGGTCGCAGATGGTGTAACAAGAGATCCAACAAAATATCTACCTAACACAAAAAATACTCAAGGTAGACTAATATTTATACTTGATTATCCAAAAGAAAGTCCTGCAAAAGTCGCAGCTGAAACTCTGGCTTTAAATACGAATATAAATCTTAGAGAAATCATTGCTCCAGAAGAGGAGGACATAATCCTCGCATATAAAAAAGTGAATGGCCTAATAAGAGAATACCAAGAGCGAGAAATTCCAGAAATAGATTATGTTATGAACGATTTTCCAGGTTGTGTCGGAGCAACAGCGATTAATCTTCCCTTTCACGTCATGTACGGATTTATTTGTGATTCAGGAGTCGCGTTAGTAGACAGAAATGGAAACCTAAAATTTAGAACGCCAAACGAAGGTCCAGACAGAAAAGCAAAAGAAATTTGGGCAAACCCTCCTCTTAATCAACTGTCATGGCAAGATCCAAGAGCAAGAAGAATAGTTCGTTCTGTTTACAGAAATAATCCCATGGAGCCAAACGCTTATGGAGTATTCACAGGTGAAGGAACTGCAATGGAATACGTTAAAACAGGAACAGAAATAAAAGATGAAGGTGACACAATCTTAGTCTTCACAGATGGAGTTGAAAACGCCATATTCCAAAATGACGGAGATATTAGTGGAAAAGTAGCAGATAAAATAAGATCCAGAGATTTCATTGGTTTAGAAAGACTTTGCCAGAAAAGTGTAAGAACCGAAGGAACATTAGTTTATTCTGTTGGAAATTAACAATTATTTTTAACTCACTAAGATCTAAGCAACTCTCTCAAAGATTTTCTCTTCTCATTTATTTCATCAGATATTGCTTTCCTAGAAGTATGATCCGTAGCATTGCTTAATCTAGTTTGCAACTCCTTTATCTCTTCAGTCAACTCAGCAGCCTCAACTCTCTTTCTCCTATCAGTTACCTTGTCCAGAGAACTTTCCAACATCCAAGCTCTAATATTTTTATCAAAAGCTATCAACAGAACAGAAAGCAAAGTTATGAAAAAATAAAACCAAGCTAAGTTCTGATACCATTCAGATCCTGTACTCAAATCATCCCATCTAGTATACATCAAACCAGTAAAGATAACAGCCATTCCAGACCATCCAACTTTTCTAACTATAAAGCTATCAAAACCCTCTATAAAAAAGAAAGCAATTAAGAAAGGCAAAAATATAGAAAAGGCTATTCCCAAAGTACCATAAGGCAACCAAATAAAATTAATCAAAGCGCTAGACGTGATATATCTTATAGAAATCAAAGTCACAGCGAGAGATATTATAAGAGAAACCATTCTGTTATCTCCAATTCTTGGGACATTTTTCACAGCCATACTAACAACAGAAAGTAATAAAATGAAAACCATCAGCTTAACAAATAATATATCTCCAGCATCAGCAGAACCATCTATCTTTCCCAAAAGAAGACCGACACCTTCTCCAGCACCATTTATCGCACCATTTAAATCATCACGAAAAACAGCAGAAGCAAAACTAGAAAAGAAAATAGATCCAAAGATCAGCCCAAGAAAAACAAAAGCCAAATGCCTCCTCTCTTTATCAACCTGCATGTCCACCAGAAACAAAATTAGTATTTAAACATTTCTCAGATTTCAAAAAACCAAAAATTTCAGAAATATTTATAAATAAACAAAATCTAAATCTGGCATGCAAAAAGAGCGTTCTAGAAAACTGATTAATCTATCACTGTTAGTAATCCTTTCACTGCCCTTGCTGATTGCTACAATAACTCTTGTCTCCGCAGCTCCTCTAACCGACCCTATAAAAGATCTGTTCGCATTTACTGGAGATTCCGCAATTTCGGTAAACATAGCAAAATATCTATTTTGGATTCTACTAACACTTCTGGTTTGGTCCGCATTGGATGCAGGAAATGTCGTAAGAAACAATGGAATAAGATGGATCATTAGTATAGTCGTTGGCTTTCTAGGAGTAGCCTATCTAACGCCTAATGAAATATGGTTGACCCTGATAAGCTATGGTGCGCTTGGAATGACTCTTTTATATATTTTTCCAACCTTAATTTTAATGTTCTTCACGTTTAGAGTGGTGAGAGAAGGACAAGCAACCGGAATTGTACTTCAATACGCTATGTGGATAATTTATTCCTGCTTTTTAGCCTACAGATTCATACAAGGCATTATAACAGGCGATTTAGA
>ERZ1292629.416-Hain-H43-01um-R1-416-length-45616-cov-7_pt1 | contig 45616 bp, 39 predicted proteins | sample MGYA00564399_ERZ1292629 | MGnify/ENA primary metagenome ERZ1292629 (study PRJEB36523, sample SAMEA6512636) | groundwater metagenome | collected 2019-01-08 | study: AquaDiva: Metagenomics assemblies of 32 groundwater samples
GTGAGGGTGTAGGGGGTGCTTCGCAACTAACCCCCTCCACCCTCACAAAAAAGCCAGCGACGCAGTCGCAAAAGCCTTTGACAGACGGAGTCTGTTATCGTTCCTCGGTATCTGGCATACTGGCTTCATGCAGATTACTTCGTGGCAAGATTTTGCTGGAAAGAAAGTAGCGTTACTCGGCGCCGGAATTGAAAATATTGCCCTGATACCGCATCTACTCATCGCAGGAGCCAAGGTTTCGCTTTGTGATCAAGCAGGTAGGCCGGATTTACCTACGCTAAGTTCAAGTGTCAAGTTAGTAATAGGGGCGGGATACCTAGACAATCTTGACCAATTCGATATTGTATTTCGGGTCGCTGGCTTGCCAGTCGCAACTTTAGAGAAAGCCCTACGGGGTTTGAAAAATCGTCCAGTCGTTACTTCGCCGACCGACTTGTTTCTGGCCTTAGCGCCTTGCCGGACGATCGGCGTTACCGGCACCAAGGGCAAGGGGACAACCTCAACGATGATCGGCAGTATTTTGAAAGCTGCTGGTAAAAAAGCTCTTGTCGTTGGTAACATTGGCCAGCCAATGTTTGATAGTTTCAAGGATCTAGATAGAGATTCCTTGGCGATTATTGAGTTGTCGAGTTTCCAGCTGGAAGATTTGCGACATTCTCCGGACATTGCTGTTGTTTTGGCGATTACCGAAAACGATCATCTTCAGCCGCTATCAAGTCAAAATCCCAATTTCCACGCCTCGGTTAACGACTATGTCGCGGCCAAGGCTCATATCGCTCTGTTCCAATCGGCCACCGATCATCTTGTCTATGTCGCTGACAATGACTTGACGATGAGTATTGCTCAAATCGCTAAAGCCAAGAAAGTTTCGATCTCTCAAATATCAAAAGACGCCGATTTATTTATTGACCAAACAGGCGTCGTTTGGACAAATGGCAAAGAACTGGTCGATCTTTCGAAACTTGGTCTGAAGGGCCAGCATGTCTTTCTTAACACCACGACGGCTATTGCTGTGGCAAAAATCCTTAAATGTCGAGAAGTCGACATCGCTCAAGGCATTGCTAATTTCCGGCCCTTGCCGCATCGCCTTGAACAATTCGCCGATCATGACGGGGTGATATATATTGACGATTCCTACGCCACGGCGCCCGAAGCGGCGATGGCCGCTATTGGAACTTTTGATGCTCCAATAATCTGGATTGCTGGCGGTTCAACAAAAGGCGCATCGTTTGACTTGCTAGCGCAAGCGGTGGCTAAATCAACGATCAAGCAAGCGATTCTAATTGGCCAGGAAGCCCCAAAGATAAAAGAATCGCTGTCGCATTTTGCCCACAATCTACCAATTGAAATGCCTAAGACCCTAGCCGAAGCTGTTAAATTGGCTAAAAAGTCCGCCAATGGTGGCGATGTCGTTTTACTCTCCCCGGCCTGCGCCAGCAAGGATATGTTTCAAAATGCCGCCGATAGGGGAGAGCAATTCAAGCGAGCAGTCCTAAAGCATGATTAATTGCTCGCAGTTATCAATTAACAGTTATCAGTTATCAAAACATTGAAAACTGAAAAATGAAAACTGAAAACTTTATGTTCAAGCTCCGCCGCAAGATTGACCCAGCCATTCCAATTCTGACACTAGCCTTGTCGGTTTTTGGCTTGGTAATGATTCTCTCCTCATCTCAAATTCAGGCCACCCAAACTACAGGTAACGCCTATTATTTCTTTACTCGACAACTAATTTATTGGCTGATGGGCGTGGGAGCGTTTTTCTATTTTTTACGAGTCTCACCGGATGAACTATACGAGAATCGGACTCGCTTTCTGGTCATCTCGCTAGTCTTATTGGTGTTAGTTTTCTTGCCAGTCATTGGTCCAAAAGTGGCTGGGGTTCACCGTTGGATAGATTTGGGGTTTTTTCGCTTTCAACCGAGCGAAATTGCCAAATTATTACTGACAATCTACTTTGCCGGCTGGTTAGCGGCTAAAGGTAAGGCGGTCGACGATCCGCTCAAAACGTTATTTCCCTACACATTTTTACTAGTTTTGATTACGGGTCTAATTATGCTTCAGCCTGATATGGGAACGGCATTAGTAATTATTTTGACTGCGCTGACGATCCTCTTTGTTGCCGGAGCTAATGTTTGGCAGTACTCGGCCCTGCTGGTTGTCGCCGTGGCTGGACTTCTAGTATTTATCTATGCCGCTCCGTACCGCCTCCAACGCTTAACAACTTTTCTCGATAAAGACACGACTCAAATTGAAAAACTGGGGACGGCTTATCACGGCAATCAGGCGCAAATAGCTATTGGTACCGGTGGTCTCTGGGGCGTGGGTTTTGGTCGAGGGGTGAGCAAGAATTCATTTTTACCCCAGTCGCACAACGACTCGATCTTTGCTGTTATCGCTGAAGAGTTAGGATTCATTCGCGTGATGATGGTCGTTATGGCCTACTTCTTTTTATCTTGGCGAGGATACTTAATTGCCAAGACAGCCAATAGCCGATTCGTTCAATTACTAGCGATTGGAATCACAGTAGCGATAACCGGTCAGATGTTGATCAACATCAGCGGTATGCTGGGGATACTACCATTAACGGGTGTACCCTTGCCTCTTATCTCATTTGGTGGTACGTCTTTGATTGTAACAATGGCAATGCTAGGGTTACTAACGAATATATCCAGGGAGACAACATGACAAGAAAAAATCCCAATAACCAAAATCCCAAATCCCAAACAATATTCAAAATTCCAAATCTAGAAATTAAAAGTTTTGAAGATTGGCGGTTTGTGGTTTGTTTGGAATTTGGGGCTTGGGATTTGGAGCTTGTACTATGAAGCCTATTTTACTCGTCGGTGGTGGAACGGGTGGTCATATTTTTCCGTTAGTGGCACTGGGCGAAGAGCTGACAGCCCGCCACATCCCGTTTATTTTTGTCGGGGGGCGTCAGGGTAAAGAGCGGGAAATTGTCGGAGAATACGGTTGGCCGTTTCGAGCTATAACCGCCGGTAAATGGCGACGCTATTGGAGCTGGTTGGCCGCTTGGCAGAATTTTGTTGATATCGGTCGCAATTTCAGAGGATTTTTTGAAGCGTTGACGTTGCTTCTTCGGACTCATTCCCGGGTGATATTTAGTAAAGGCGGCTACGTGGCTTTACCGATGGTTCTCGCCGCCAAACTGCTTGGACGTAGAATCATCATTCACGAATCAGACACAGTGATGGGGCTAACCAACAGATTATCAGCTCGCGTGGCTGGGCGGGTTCTAACAGCTTTTGCGCCGAATCTCTTCAGTCATCACGACGATCGCTACGAACAGGTTGGTATTCCAATCCGCAAAACCTTACGCCAAGCGGCCAAACTCAAATCCCCGCAAAAAACTCGGCCATTGATACTGGTAATCGGTGGTATCCAGGGGGCGCAGGCGATCAATAATTTAATTCGCCAATCCCTACCAGGCCTGTTGCCGATCGCTGATATTATTCACATCACCGGCGATGCGGAGATTCTACTTCATAAACACTTAGCCGAAAAATTAGACCGAAAATTCAAGGGGTCATACAAGCCATTTTCATACATTACTCGCGAACTGCCTTATTACTACCAGTCAGCCGATCTAATTGTCAGCCGTTCTAGCGCCACAACCGTGGCCGAAGCGGCCTTATTTGCTAAGGCGATGTATTTAATTCCTCTCCCAAGCTCGGCCGGTAATCATCAACTAACTAACGCCAAGCATCTGCAGGCGGCCGGCGCGGCAATTATGAGTGAACAGCAACAACTAACTGATGCTAAGTTCACTCAAACAATTACCAGCTTATTAGTCGATAGGGTTTTGTTACGAAATTTAGGGACTCGCTTGAGCGAGTATTTTAACGAGCAAGACGCAATCGACAAAATTATTGGTATCATCAACGAATAATCAACTAATTAATAATGGCCATCAAATCTACGCCCCCAAATATGAAACTACATTTTATCGGCATTAATGGTGTCGGTATGTCCAGCCTGGCAGTAATGGCGCATGAGCTAGGTTACTCCGTAACTGGTAGTGATGTGGCTGAAGAATTTCCAACCGACGCCGTCTTGAAGCATTGCGGGATTGAAGTGGCGAAAGGCTTTGATGCGGCTAATTTACGGGGAAAGCCCCGAATTGTTGTTTCGGCCGCTTTCGGCACCGAAAACCCAGAGATGAAAGAGGCTAAAAAACAACGGTTAGAAATAAAAACCTTTTCAGAGATTTTGGGCGAGCTAATGACTGGCTATGAGGGGGTTGGCGTGGCTGGGGTTCACGGCAAGACAACAACCTCGGCCTTACTCTCCTTCATCTTACAAGAGGCGGGGTACGCCCCATCCTATATGATCGGTGCGTCCTACGTACCGGACTTGAAAGCCAACGGCCATATCGGCCAAGGCAAGTATTTCATTGTTGAGTCGGATGAGTACAAGAAGGGCGAGGACAATAACCAACCGAAATTCTTCGACTACCCGCTCAAGCACGTCATTATAACCAGCATTGAACTTGATCACCCCGATGTTTATCAAACAGCTGAAGAGGTCTATAGCGCGTTTTACCGTTTGTCGGCCAAGATTCCCCGAGATGGGACGATTGTCGCTTGCATTGATTGGCCGTTAGTCCGACGGTTGGTCAGCCGTCGGGTCGATCGCTCGTGCTTAACTTACGGTCTCGATCCCTCGGCTATGTTTCAAGTGGTTGACATTAAAGAAGGGGATGTCACAACATTTAGTATTATTTCGGGGGACAAGAAAATCGGATCGTTCAAAACCAAACTAGCTGGAGTATATAACGCTCTCAATGCTACCGCAGCCATTATTATGGCTCAACACTTGGGCGTGACCGATTCGGTTATTACCCGCGCTGTCGCCAAATTTGTTGGACCCCTCCGACGTTTCCAGCTACTCGGAGAGTATAACGGCGCTATCATCATCGATGACTACGCCCATCATCCAACGGCAGTTAGCGCCGTCATTGATGCGGCCAAAAAAAGATATCCGACTAAAAAGATTACTGTCGTCTTCCAGCCCCACACTTATTCACGGACCGGCAAACTGCTCAAAGAATTTGCCGCCAGCCTAGCGACGGCAGACAGAGTTATTCTGCTCAACATTTTTGCTTCGGCTCGGGAGAAGTCCGGCTATGTTACTATCAGCGACATGATCAACGTCCTGAAACCGCTTCAACCAGACTTCGAATACCGAGCGACAATTGATGAGGCCGCCCAGCTATTATGTGGTAGCGTTGAGTCAAGCGATGTTATTATTTTGATGGGTGCGGGCGATGTAAATAAAATCTTTCAAAGAATGTCCCAAATCGGCCATGACGCTTGACCGGCTGATTCCGAGTCCGAAGTACTAAGAAATGCGTCAAGGAGCGAGTAACCCCAAAATTTTTGGCAGTAGCTATCAGCCGCCAAGTCCAAAGTCACCGCGACGAATCAGTCAAGCCTGGCGACCAATTATCGGGCTTTTAGTTATTATTAGCGGCATCCTTCTAATTGGACGCTTACCAATTTTTAGGATCGATACAGTTGAACTATCGGGGGGCGGAAACGACATCGTTCGTCAACAGCTTGATGATTTAATCGGCCAGTCGCTCTTTTCTGGTTCAGTCAGTCGCTTGATTGAAAAAACACAAGCCGTTACCGATGTTGATAATTTCACCTGTCGTCGGGGTATCCCCAGTGTTCTTCGTTGTCAACTGACCCTTAAGCAACCCCAAATTGTTTGGCAATCGGGTAGCCAATCGTACTTCATCGACAAAGACGGCGTGATATTCGCACCGGTTAGTGGCGACATCTCTAAATTACTCTTGATTGAAGATACTAAACAACAACCGATAACTCTCGGGCAAAATATTGTTAGCGCCGAGATAATTAACACCTACCAACACTTGATTGCTCTTTTGGCAGAAAAAAATCTAGCCGCTAGCCGACTTCAGCTTGATGAATCGCTTTATCAGGTAACTGCGGTGATTGATCGCCCGAGCCAGCCGTCGATAAAAGGATTATTCCTGATGTCGAACGATCTTGATAGCCAAGTCGAATCGGTTGCGACAGTCCTGGCTCAAAAAAGCGGATCAGTGACTGAACGAATCGATGTCAGGGTGCCTGGCTATGTTTACACCAAATGATGGGAAAAGCACGAAGCACGAATATCGAAGCACGAAACAAATTCAAAATACGAAGTTCTAAATGTTTTAAACATTCGGATTTTGAGACTTTAGATTTGTTTCGGATTTGGTGCTTCGGATTTCGAGTTTTCTTTGAACGATGATTTCGTCAAAGCGTTGGCAAGTGTACAAGCGACGGGATAATCAGTCGTTAATGGAGCATCTCTGTCAAATTCGCCGCATAGACCCCTCCGAGCTGAAGATGGATTTTCAAGTTCACCTACACGACCCGAATTTATTACCGCAGATGGATAAAGCTCGAGCCCTGATTGTTACAGCCGTCAAAGAGAATTGGCCAGTGGCAATATTCGGTGATTATGATGCCGACGGGACGCCAGCATCGGTCTTGCTGGCGGGACTATGTCAAAAGCTGGGACTGATTTTTGAAGTCTATCTACCGACTCGTCAGACCGGCTATGGTTTGAGCGACTCATTTGTCTCACCGATTGCCGAGCAGGCTAAACTACTTATTACCGTTGACACCGGCATCAGTTCGGTCGAGACAATTCAGAAATTAAAAAAACTTGGCGTCAAAACCATTATTCTTGATCATCATCTTCCACCGGATCCGTCAGCCGGCGGATTACCGCCAGCTGACGCGATCGTCGATCCGTATTTACCGGGTTCAAAATATCCGTTTCCGCATATTTGCGGTTGTGCCTTGGCCTACAAATTGGCCTCGGCTCTTCAGCAGGATTTCCCCCAACAGCTGACAGAGAGTTTTCTGAAATGGCAGCTAGATCTAGTCGCCATCTCCACGGTTGCCGATATGATGGAGATGCGAGGGGAGAACCGACCGCTGGTCGATTTTGGTTTGCGAGTGCTGAAAAAAACTCGCCGCCCCGGCCTACTAGCGTTGATGCGTTTAGCTGGAGTGAAGCTTGACGATTTAACGGCGGGCTCTTTGGGCTTTACGATCGGTCCGCGGTTTAATGCGCCTGGACGGCTAGGCGATAATCGACCTGTTTATGATTTGCTTTCAACTACCAACCCAGTTGAGGCCGAAGAGTTGGCTGTGAAGATTGAGACCCAAAACCGTGAGCGGCAAGAATTAGTTGAGACGATTCTGGCGCAAGCCGAAACTTTGATTTGGCAGCAAAATAAAGCTGGTGATTTTGTCTATGTTCTAGCCGAAAACGATTGGCCGACCGGAGTTGTTGGCTTAGTCGCCGGCAAGTTAGCCGAAAAATATTATCGGCCGGTAGTGGTCGGCAGTCGTTTGGAAGATAGGGTTCGAGCCAGCGCTCGTTCGGTAAGCGACTATCCGATTATCGATGGCTTAACTGCCGCCAGTAAGTTCTTGGAACAATTTGGTGGTCACCGACAAGCGGCCGGTTTGACCGCCCGAGCCGATAAATGGGAGCTGTTTGCCGTTGCCTTAAAACAACATGCTTCGAAATATTTCGCTGGTGTTTTGCCGAAACCGTCTTTGAAAGCTGATGATTTTTTGACATTGTCCGATGCGACCTTGCCGTTAGCGCAGGAAATTCAATCGCTCGAGCCGCACGGCTTAGGTAATGCCCGACCAACTTTTATTATTCGCGATGTCGAGCTGAAAGACGCTCAACCGATCGGCCAAACCAAAAAACATCTCCGGCTGACACTAGCCAAGGACGGACAGACAGTACCAGCAATAGGTTTTTCGCTCGTCGACAAGTTCGCCACCCACAAATCCAATCGAGCCGATGTCGCCGGCCATCTAACAGTCAATGTTTGGAATGGTAATAGTACGGTTCAATTTCAGTTAATCGACTTTAAGCCGGTGGGTAGCGAGATACAGACGGTGAAACCAGCGTAGAGACTGCAGACCCGCTGTGCACCTGCCAGGTGCACATGGTTAACAATCCAACCTGAAGGACAGTCCTTCAGGTTGGATTGTTATAGGTGGGGGGTAGTTTTTCTTAGGTAGCTTCTTGAAGCGAAAGAGGGCATGTCCTTCCGTAACTCGGTGAAGGAGGGTAGAATTTGGGCAGGATGCCCTTGATAGATAACAGAAAAATCTGCGATGTTGATTTTAACGCGCGAATGAAAGAATCGATGGGCGAATTTACTAACTTAATGAGCGAAGCGCACAAGTTGGAAAAGAAAATCACAGTTGATTGGCAGAATATTTTATGAAAAAAGAAACTCGAAAACCACAAATTGCCATTTATCAAGTTATCGGCGACGAGCAAAAAATCCGCGTTAGAATTGAAGACGAAAATGTTTGGTTAACTCAAAAACTGATCGCCGAGCTTTTTGGGGTTGACGTGCGAACCGTTAACGAGCATTTGAAAAATATATTTACGGAGAAAGAATTGGACGAGATTTCAGTTATCCGGAATTTCCGGATAACTGCCGCAGACGGCAAGGATTATGACACTAAACACTATAGTCTCGATACGATTTTAGCAGTTGGCTACCGTGTGCGATCGGACAAAGGAACGCAGTTTCGCCAGTGGGCCACAGAAAGACTGCGAGAGTATCTAATCAAGGGTTTTACGATGGACGACGAGCGACTCAAGCAAAGCGGTGGCCGAGCACGCTATTTTGAAGAACTCCTTCAACGCGTCCGTGATATTCGCAGTAGCGAGCGAATGTTTTATCAGAAAGTAACCGACATTTATGCGACCAGTATTGATTATAAACTTGACGTAGAGTTGACGCAAAAATTCTTTGCCATGGTGCAAAATAAAATGCACTATGCCGTCCATGGCTTAACTGCGGCAGAAATAATCGCCAAACGCGCCGATGCCAAAGAACCGTTGATGGGTCTAACGAGCTTTAAGGGCGATTATATCACGCCAGCGGACACGCACATCGCTAAAAACTACCTGACCGAGCAGGAGATAAACCAGTTAAACCTAATCGTCTCGCTTTACATTGATTTTGCGGATTTGCAAGCCGCAACTGGTCGTTTGATGAAAATGCAAGATTGGATAAAAAAGCTTGATGAATTTCTGACCATTTCCGAAAAAGAATTACTGCATTCAGCTGGCAAAGTGAGCGCCAAGCAAGCGGAACAAAAGGCATTGAAAGAATACGAAAAATATCGCAAAGAACGGGACAAAAATTATGTTTCCGATTTCGACCGAGAAGTGAAAAAACTCTTGCGCGCCCGCCGTAGTCTTACTTCGCCCTCCGAAGCCTCTGGCGAAGGACGGGACAAAGGTGGGGCAATGGAGAAAAAAGAAAAGCCCGAGTAAAAAAGGAAGTGAGAGGCACTACCTGCAACACGCAGTTGCAAGGTCGTTCTTCTCTCTTGATTAGGAAAATAGTACCAAATTGATCATCATATTTTTAAGATAAAGGGCTAGTTTTTGCTATGAATTTAACCCGAAAAAGACTAAAATTCAAGCAAATGGCAACTGAAATAAAACTGGAGCAAAAACTTTGGGAAACAGCCGATACGCTTCGTGGTAATGTCAGCTCGTCTGACTACAAAGAAGTTGTTTTGGGTCTAATTTTTCTCAAGTACATTTCGGACTCATTCGAGCTGAAATATAACGATCTTAAAAAGAGCGGACACGAAGACCCAGAAGATAAAGACGAATATACCGCCGAAAATATTTATTGGGTGCCCAAAGAAGCTCGTTGGCCGTTTATCCGTGATTTTGCCAAACAGCCATCAATTGGCACGATCATCGATAACGCCATGGAGGAGATCGAAAAAGATAACCCTGATCTCAAGGGTGTGCTCTTCAAAAACTTTGCTCGCGAAAGCCTTGATAAGCGCCGATTGGGCGAACTCATCGACATTATCAGCACCATTGATATGTCCGGCTCCGACAAAGGCGATGTCCTCGGCCAAGTGTACGAATACTTCCTGGGCAAGTTTGCTCACGCCGAAGGCCAGCGCGGCGGCGAATTCTACACTCCCAAAAGCATCGTTAAACTCTTGGTCGAAATGATCCAGCCGTTCAGCGGCCGGGTTTACGACCCCTGTTGTGGCTCCGGTGGCATGTTTATCCAAAGCGAAAAATTTGTCCTCGATCACCAAGGTCGAATTGATAGTATTCACGTTTACGGCCAAGAGCTGAACACCACTACGATGCGGCTGGCCAAAATGAACCTGGCGATGCATCATATTGACGCAAAGCTAGAAAATGGCGACACCCTCCATAACGATCGGCACCAAGACCTCAAAGCCGACTTCATCCTCGCCAACCCGCCGTTCAATGTCAGCGATTGGGGCGGTGAACAACTACGCAACGACTTACGCTGGAAATACGGCATCCCCGCTAAGGGCAACGCCAACTTTGCCTGGATTCAGCATTTTATCCACCATCTGAGCCCCAGAGGTATTGCCGGTTTTGTTTTGGCCAACGGTTCTATGGCCTCTCAAACTTCCGGTGAAGGTGAAATTCGCCAGAAGATTATCGAAGCTGATCTAGTTGACTGCATTGTTTCCTTGCCGGATAAATTATTCTTTAATGCCGCCATCCCAGCCTGCTTGTGGTTTATCTCTCGTGATCGCATCGATCGCAGTGGTAAAACTCTTTTCATCGACGCTCGCAATATGGGCACGATGATCAACCGCCGCAACCGTGAGTTAACTGAAGAAGATGTCAAGAAGATCGCCGATACCTACCATAACTGGCGAGGCACTAACGGCAACGAATACCAAGACATCCCCGGCTTTTGCAAATTGGCTACCACCAAATAAATCGCCGAACAGGATTACATTCTTACTCCCGGCCGCTACGTTGGCAGTGAAGCCATCGAAGAAGACGACGAAGCCTTCGAAGAAAAGATGAAGAAACTGACCTCCGAGCTCAAAGACCAGTTTGCCGAAAGCCATAAACTTGAGTCAGAAATAAAGGCAAATCTAGAAATATTGGATATATAAGCCAGTTTTATATATCACGCTAATATATAAAAATACTTGACGAATCTTTATATATGTTCTAACCTGTAACCATAATGCAGTTTGACCCAACCAAGCCATTTACGCCCAGAGTTGTCACCAAAGAGGATTTGGCGACTGCTCAAGTCAGTTTAACTAAAGACTTGCTTGAAGCTCGAGTGGCGATTGCTGAACTCAAGGGTCTGATTAGTGGTGTCCCCGCTTCTAACCAAGCTCTCTTTAACCCAATCTATCTCAAGGAAGCGCTCGCTAGTAGCCAGATTGAAAACATCAATACAACACTCATCGAAGTAATGCAGCGTCAGCTGACCCCATCTAAAAAACGGGATGAAAATACTTCCGTCCTTAATTATTACACGGCTATTCAGTGGGGGATCAAAAAGCTGTCTGAGTTTGGTATCTCGTCACGCTTAATCACTGGTTTGCACCGTCACTTGCTGCCGGAAGCCGAGCAGAGCTATCGTCGGCTACAAAATTATATCGTCGACGGTCGAAACTCCGTTCGCTACACTCCACCTGAGGCCCAGAACATCCCCGAGCTTATCTCTCGATGGGAAAAATTGGCGAACAATGAAGAAGTTAAGAAAGTCATTGACCCCCTCATCATCGCTGCCGTCACCCATTACCTCTTTGAGGCTATCCACCCCTTCAACGACGGTAACGGCCGAACCGGCCGAATGTTGTTAACCCTATTTTTGGTCGACTCTGGTCTCACCGACACGCCGATTATCCATATCAGCCAATACATAAATACTCACCGCTCGGACTACTACGACCTACTGCTCAACACCACTAAAAACGGTGATTATTTGCCGATCGCCAAATTTATTGTCTGTGGGTTTACTGCCCAGGCCCGTCACGCGCTCAAGCTGTTGAAGAAAATACAGGAGATGCAAATCGCTTGGCACGAAACAATCAAAGCCGATCTGCCGAAAGTTTATCGGCAAGATTTGGTCAATAAACTCTTTGAAAGCCCGGTCGTTACACCGGTTGCCCTTGGTAATGATCTAGGCATTCACTACATCACGGCCAGCAAGTATCTCCAAGAACTAAAAACAAAAGGCTACTTAAACTACGCCAAGGTCGGTCGCAATGCCTACTACATCAACCACAAACTGCTCGACAAGATCAGTGAAGAAGGGCGGATGGGATGAGCGACTGGCTTAATAATAATCAGGGAGTTTTGGCTGGTGTCGGGTTGTTGCTGGTTATCGGTGGTTATTTCTTCGCCAAAAATAAACAGGTAATAAAAAATAAAGTATCGGGCAGTCCACACATTAAAGCTAGTAGGGTACAAGCTGGCGGTGATATTATTGTTGGCAACAAAACTATCAATAGTAATCCTCACCCAAAACCAGACAGGCCGTATATTGAGATCTTTGTGGATGGCGCAACGTCTTCGTGGGGAGAGTACGAGGTCAAATTTGGTTTTAGGAATGTTGGAAATATCACCGCTGTCTTAAAAAAATTTACTGTTGCGGATCTAAATATTCACATACCAACAAAGTCGATAACTCTTAACGACCCACCGGTTAAGGTAGCGGTTGGCTTAACCAACTCGAGACTAAGGAGTAGTAAATGTGAGGGTAATGTACTAAAGCTTGAATACGAGGGTTTGGATGGTACTAGATATGCAACAGTAGCCAGTGCGGAACAAGAGCTACGTGCCGACAAACAATACAATATCAGGGGTGTTAGTAGTCCTCAATATATTAATGACTAAAACTGTTTGCTCGAGGCTAGTTTAGGAGATTTGTAATGGGATTAGTGAATATACTCAGTATCGTCCTTGGTATTTTAGGCCTCGTTGCAAGTATTTTGGGAGCCGGACTCGCATTCTTTACTTTTATTAACCCCAAAATTCGAATGGACTGGTATCTGAATCATCCACAGGGGTGGGAGAAAATTCACCTGGGTTTAAGAGGGGGTAGATCCTTATGGAGATATAAAAAGCATCCAGAATTCATCATAGAGAGACAAGACGAAATTAAAGCTTGGGATTATTCGGTTACTGAAAGGTGGATGAAGTATCCATTACCCGATCCCTCGAAGACGTCTTACCTCATTCACGTTAGTGCTGGAAATATCGTAGTCTACTCTGAAGAATTTGTTACTCTCGATGGGGGAAGGTATCTAGTACCATTACCTAGGGTGAAATATCACGAAAACAAAGAGGAAAATGAGTATTTCTACGAACCGCTCCAAATAAAAATCGCAAGAGTTATTGGCGAATACTACCGTTTCAAGTCTATCGATGAATTTATTGAACAAAATGAAATCGAGGTAAGAACTAATGCCTAAAACTGTTTTGCTTGGGGATGTTGTAACTATTCAAAGCGGGAAATCTCGTCCTAGTAGTTCGGGAGAGTATCCCGTTTATGGTGGCAACGGTATTTCAAACTATGCAGATGACTACAATATTTCAGAACCCACGGTCATAGTCGGTCGTGTAGGCGCATATTGCGGTTCGGTTTACATAGAAAGAAATAATTTTTGGCTATCCGACAATGCTCTTGGCCTTACGGCAAGGGAAGGGACAGATCTAAAATATTTGTACTACCTTCTAAAACACCAAGATTTAAACAAGCGCAGTGTTGGTGGGGCACAACCCCTCCTAACACAAGGGATACTCAATAATATTTCAGTTACGCTACCAGATGTCGGCACGCAAAAAGAAATCGCTAAGATTCTCGGTGATTTGGATATAAAAATAGAACTCAACCGGCGGATGAATGAGACGCTGGAAAAAATCGGCCAAGCCCTTTTTAAGCATTATTTCATCGACAGCCCCGACCGGAAAAATTGGGAAAGACAACCTCTGTCAACGTTTGGGCAAGTTGTCTGCGGAAAAACTCCACCAAAAACGAATAAGGAATTCTTTGGTGGCAACGTTCCATTCATTAAAATTCCGGATATGCACGGGCAAACATTTATTACAGAAACTCAAGATAGTTTATCTGAGAAAGGACGCGATTATCAGGACAATAAAATAATACCTCCATATTCCCTGTGCGTGAGCTGTATTGCGACCGTTGGATTAGTCAGTATTACTGCATTGAGCTCCCAAACAAATCAGCAGATAAATTCAATTGTCCCCGCAAAAAACTACTCTATTTTCTACTTATATTTCCAGCTAAAAAATCTAAAAGACGAGCTAGTGAACCGTGCAAGTAGTGGCTCAGCAACACCAAATATGAACACATCAACCTTCTCGAAAATCAAAATTTCATCACCCAATCAAAAAACATTCCAAGGGTTTGATGACGTGGCTCGACCACTTTTCCAACGAATACTGACAAATCAAAATGAAAACAAAAACTTAGTACTACTTCGCGACTCACTTTTGCCACGATTAATTTCTGGAAAGGTTGGAATATGAGTCCGGTGATCGATCAAATGAAATTAGAGGAAGCAAGAGCATTCTATCAGGACCGAATAAAGGGATGGATGATCGCTGACTTAGAGAAATCTCTTGTAGCAGAAACTAACTTTTTAACTGCACTTGGTTGCCTTGTTTACACAGAAATAATTGGGATATTTCTACCTTCGATTACAACTGAATCGCGGGATCGAAATATGGCCAGATTTTATAGGGCTTTCTATCGACTTCGGTCGAGTGAACAGTTGAAGTCTCTTGATGCAGCGATTCTGCGTGAAACGAACAAGAGACTTTATCAGCACCTTCGACACAACATGGCTCATAAGTATTTTCCTACTATTGAAAAACGAACGGGTGATCTAGTCCTATTTATTCCGTCAGTAGTTGCAAGAGATGGGATTTCCTCGATACCAGGTGCAATTGTGCCTCCAGTCTTTTTCAGTAACGACGAAACGGGTCAAACTCGGGTGGTAATAGCATTCCGAAACTATATTGATGAGTTAAAAATTTTAGTTGATGAGTCGATGATAAAAACATTTGAAGAAAACGAACCTAACTATCAAGCATCAGCCGTAAGCGGTGTTGATGTTGTACTGAGAGGGGCATTACGATGACCGAAGATAAAATTGAAGAAGTATCGACTGTCAACTCTAACGATTCGTTTTTGACACGTTTTATTTCGGGAGAAACTGCGATATGACTTATCCACTTATCATCACCGGTGCTGGCGCATCATATGACTGCGTACCCCCAGGTGACTACCCCGTGAATGATTACGATTTACGCGACTGGAAACCACCGCTTACTAAGTACTTATTTGATGGTACGAGATTCCAAAACCTAATTGACAAATACCCCGAAATGACAGATATGGTGAGCCATATTCGTTCAAGGTTACGAGCAGGAAGTTTAACATTCGAAGAGGTATTAACTACGCAACACAAAGACGGGGTAAAAAATGACCCCGATCTAAAGAAAAGCTTCGTTGCGTTACTTTTCTACTTATCTGACCTTTTTGGATCGGTAAGTAGAAATTATTATCGACCAAACAACAATTACTCTGACTTATTTCATCAAATAAAACAGAACGGAGGTAGGGCAATTTTCGTGAATTTTAATTATGACTTGTTGCTGGAAAGAGTTTTAGGAAAGACAAACGTTGATAATCCAGACGATTACATCTCTGGAAACATTCCAATAATTAAAATCCACGGTGCATGTAATTGGTATTGGGCAAGAGGAATAAACTTACTGGAAGATAAGCCAAGCTATGACTTATTGATGTCAGTTCCTGAAACAATTATCGGCACCCCAAATATGGAGGAGTGGAAGTTGGTAATAAAAAACGACAAGGAGAACCCAAAATCTATTTATGCGAAGCAATTCGCACCGCTTCGGGGTTATTCATTCCATCCAGCATTGGCTTTACCAATTCAAGAAAAGAATAATTTCGTCTGTCCTCAGAGTCACATTGATTTACTTAATCTACAGATACCTAAAATTGATAGAATTCTAATTATCGGCTGGAAAGTAAAGGATCAATTTTTGTTAAATTTGCTACTCGAAGAACTTTCAAAAAGAAATATTCCCATTGCTTTTGTAGGAGGAGAAGATAGTAAGAACACCTTGGAGCAACTTAATGCAAAGATAACCTCAAATATTAGAGTGATCGCGGATAAGGGATTTACAAATTATATGGGAAGCGATGAAGCGGAAGAGTTTTTAAAGTAATGACTGAAGAAAAAGTTGAACAAGAAGCGTTGAAGATTTTAGACCAGCTTGGCTGGGAGGTTTTGAATGGGCCGGAAATTGGGCCAGAGGGAACGAGCGAGCGAAAATATGATCAGGTAGTTTTGGAGCGACGGCTGGCGGAAGCGGTCGCTAAAATTAATCCACATCTGCCAGTTTTGGCCATTGAAGAAGTGGTGAAGAAAACAATCCGCCACCATCACCCGGAAATGTTGCTGGACAACCACCAATTCCACAGCCAGCTAACCGATGGCGTCAGCGTCGAATACCGCACCGCCAGCGGCGAGGTGCGAACTGAACAAGCGCAACTGTTTGATTTTACTAATCCTGCCAATAACGAATTTGTCGCCGTCAACCAATTTACCGTCATCAACGGCGATTACCATCGTCGGCCCGATATTGTTTTGTTTGTGAACGGCTTGCCGCTGGGAATTATCGAAATAAAAGATCCAACTAGCGAAACGGCCAGTCTTAAGTCCGCCTACAATCAGCTCCAAACCTATGAAGCAGAAATCCAGCCACTCTTTAGGTTTAACGAGCTGGAGATAATCACCGATGGTATTGACGCCGAAATGGGCACGATCAGCGCCACTTTTGAGCGTTTTACGGCTTGGAAAACTATTGAGGGCGAGAAAGATCACCAGGGCGTGCCAATGCTAGAGGTACTACTCAATGGAGTCTGCGATAAAAGCCGATTTCTAGAGATTGTCCGTAACTTTATCGTTTTTGAGAAAGACAAAAAAGAAACTTTCAGCAAAAAGCTGGCCGCTTACCACCAATACTGGGCAGTCCAGAAAGCTCTCACTTCAACAATTACTTCCATTAGACCCGGTAGCGATCACCGCATTGGTGTTGTTTGGCATACTCAAGGGTCGGGAAAATCTCTATCAATGGTGTTTTATGCCGGTAAGCTTGTGGCTAATCCGGAGTTGAAAAACCCGACGGTGATTTTGGTAACAGACCGCAACGATCTCGATAATCAGTTGCATGACACATTTGCGAACTGCAAGGACATTCTTCGGCAAACCCCCAGTCAGGCCGAGAGCTGTGACCACTTAAAAGAAATCTTGCGTCGAGAGTCCGGCGGAATTATTTTCACCACCAACGCCAAATTTTTCCCGGAAAAGGGAGCTGAATTCCCGCTATTATCTGATCGAGAAAACATAATCGTTATTGCCGATGAAGCCCATCGGAGCCAGTACAACTTTATCGATGGCTTCGCCAAACATATTCGCGATGCTTTACCCAACGCTAGTTTTATCGGTTTTACCGGCACGCCGATTGAAAGTGACGACCGATCAACGCCAGCTGTCTTTGGTAATTATTTAGATATTTACGATATCGAGCAGTCAGTCAAAGACGGAGCAACCGTGCCGATTTACTACGAAAGCCGTCTCGTGGAGCTCAATATTCAAGAAGACATGCGTGAGCAAATCGACCGAGAGTTTGCCGAGTTAACCGAAGGTGAGGAACTGGATCGGCAGGACGAGCTAAAGGCCAAGTGGGCGCAAGCAGAAGCGATTGTTGGTAATAGCAGGCGAATTGAGCGGATTGCTAGCGATATTGTCGAGCATTTTGAAAATCGACTTAGCGCTCTTGAAGGCAAGGGGATGATTGTAACAATGAGCCGACGAATTGCCGTTGATTTATACGAGGCAATAATTGCCTTAAAACCAGAGTGGGCGAGCGATGGTGACAAAAACGGGTTTATTAAAGTGATTATGACCGGTTCGGCCAGCGATCCGCTGGAGTGGCAAGCCCATATTCGCAACAAAGAGCGTCGTCGAGAACTGGCTGGTTATTTCAAAGACCCCGCATCAACATTTAAGTTAGCGATTGTTTGCGATATGTGGCTGACCGGTTTTGACGCTCCAAGTTTACACACAATGTACTTGGACAAGCCACTGAAAGGTCATAACTTAATGCAAGCTATTGCCAGGATTAACCGCGTTTACCAGGACAAGCCGGGTAGTCTAGTAGTAGATTATTTAGGGGTAGCTTCGGCACTTCGAGAGGCATTGCAGACCTATACAGTCAGTGGCGGTAAGGGACGACCGACACACGATCAGCATGAAGCGGTAATGGTGATGAAAGAGAAACTCGAGCAACTGCGGGATATGTTTCATCCGTTTAATTACCGCCGTTACTTCACCTCGGATGTCAAAAAACAGATGCAAATTTTACTTGACGCTCAAGAATTTGTATTAGGTGTTGAGGATGGCGAAAAGAACTTTAAACAATATATTTTGGAACTGTCGAAAGCTTTCGTACTCGCCGTACCCCACATTGAAGCGCTGGCTGTTCGTGAGGAAGTGGCTTTCTTCCAGGCAGTTCGGGCTAGGTTAGCTAAAATCATCGAAAAAGGTCGCACTAACGAAGACTTTGGGATGGCGATCAAGCAAATTGTTGATAAAGCTATCGCTCCAGCTGGAGTAGTAGATATCTTTGCCGCCGCTGGCATCGAACGACCAGACATTTCAATTTTATCCGATGAATTTTTAGCAGAAATTCGTGGAATGGAACGCAAGAACCTGGCCGTGGAAGCCTTGAGAAGACTACTGGACGGAGAGATAAGAGCTAAATTTTCCAAGAATGCCGTTAAGTTAGGAACATTTTCGGAGATGCTAGAGAAAGCAATCTTGCGCTACAAGAACAATGCCGTTGAGGCGGCGCAAGTTATTGAGGAACTGATTCAGATTGCCAGAGAAATAAAAGCCTCCGAAGACGAGGTAGAAAAGCTCGGACTATCTGCAGATGAGGTGGCATTCTACGATGCTCTTGTAGAAAACGACAGCGCCAAGGCCGTGATGGGTGATGAGAAGCTAAGAGAGTTAGCGCGGCTACTCGTGAAGCGGGTTCGAGATAACATCACCGTTGACTGGTCAATTCGCGAAAGCGCTAAAGCCAGGTTGCGGATAATGGTGAAGAAACTACTGCGAGACTACGGCTACCCACCCGATCAAGAAAAAATGGCAACGGAATTAGTCCTAGTTCAGGCAGGATTATTTGGGGATGATTGGGATCAGGAATCGGATGCGTAAACTTTCCGAGAAAACTATGAACTACACAAACATTAAAAAACTATTCGGGCCGATTTTTGAAATGATGGCGACTGGAAGTCGTGTTGAGGTTAAGGAAGCGAAGAAAGAGATCGAGAAGCTGTGGAGGAAGGAGCATCATAAGTTTCGTAATTCTGGTCGGTTCGTTCTTGAAGTTATCGATAACTTCGACAGCATTACAGACCCCGTCCATAAAGCTGATATTATTGCGGGTTTGAGCATTTTCTACCTGGCGTTAGCCGATGATTACTTTGAGGAACTGAAAGCATTTATTAAGAAAAATTTACAACACCCAGACGGCCGAGTACGGGAAGCGGCGCGTAAAACTGGGGATTGGCTCTATATATCTTTATCGAGTCGAATGGATGAATTTTCATACCTAAGAAGCAAATCGCCAAGCCAAAAGAGAAAAGAAACTAAAGCTATCGCCATCAAGCAGTATCGTGATTTTGTGGCCGAACTCGAGGTTTTAATAGATCTTTATGACGACGGAAGTAACAAAGCTGAATATATAGATGATATGAAGCCGTCGGTGATTAAGAGTTTACAAATGGTTTGGAGCCGATTAACCGAAGTGCCGGCGTACCGTAGAATATTTGAACAGTTTGAATCTGTCCCAACATCGATTCTGAAGAAGCGACAAGAGATTGAAACTGAAGTAATCGCCTTACTAGAAGCAAGTAAGAGTCATCATCGGCTGGATGAGATTAAGGAAATCATTTTCAAAGAGGGAGGTCAGGAAAACCTACCCAGATTCATAGCGATGTTTGATACAGGATTCGGAAAAATTGAGCTTGAACAAATTTTAGAGGTTATTACCGACGCTTGGAATCATTTCCCCCACCGGTCTTTAGGAGGTAAATCTCCAGTGGAAATGAGCGGAAAAAGCAAATGAAATATGTCGCTAACGCTCGCTTCTCATTTTATTCGTCTTAAATCATAAAATGAAAAGTAAAACCACCTTTGTTTGTTTGGGTTGTCAACAGCAGTTCCCGCGCTGGTCGGGTAAGTGCCCGAACTGTAGCGAATGGAATACTTTGACGGAAGAGCGTTTTGACTCATCCGAAGTCTCGGCGAGCCAAACGACGCCGGCTGATTTGGTTAATATCGGTGAGATCAAACTCCACCACGTCCAGCGTCTGCGAAGTGGCTTGAAAGAATTTGATCAAGTTTTGGGCGCCGATGAACCGGGGATTGTGCCCGGGTCGGTGATTTTAATTGCTGGTAGTCCGGGCGTCGGCAAAAGCACCCTGCTCTTGCAGGTGGCAAGCTCAATTCCCAACTCGCTCTACTTTTCGGCCGAAGAGTCATTGGAGCAGTTGAAGATGCGCGCCGATCGCTTGAAGATTAAGCCCAACGGTGTACAGGTTTCAGCCGAGCGCGACGTCGGACGGATTCTGGCGGCGGTCCGAAGCAGTCAGCCGAAACTGGTTGTGATTGATTCAATTCAAACAGTTTTCGACGAGACGACCGCCGGTACGCCTGGCTCGCTAGTTCAGGTGCGTGAAATCGTTTGGCGTTTGACTCAATTTGCCAAACAAAATACTGTCGCCCTTATCGTTATCGGCCATATTACAAAAGATGGAGCGATCGCCGGTCCGAAAGTTTTGGAACATTTAGTTGACGCCGTCTTGTACCTTGAGGGCGAAAAACGGACTGGTTTGCGAATATTACATGTCGAGAAAAACCGCTACGGCCCGTTGGACGAGGTCGGTATCTATCAACTGACCAAAGATGGGTTTGAAGCCGTTCAAGATCCGGGCAAATTGTTCGCCTCGCTGATAACGGAAAAGTTACCGGGCCGGGCGTTGACGATCACCGCCGAGGGTAGTCGATCATTCTTGGTTGAAATTCAAGCCCTGTCGACCAAAACCAGTTTTGGTTACCCAAAGCGATCCTGCCAGGGCATCGATCCCAATCGTCTCAATGTTATTTTGGCGGTGCTGGAGAATCGCCTCAACGTACCAGCCAATCAGTACGATATTTTTATCAATGTCGTCGGCGGCTTTTCTCTCAAAGACCCAGGGATCGATCTAGCGATCGCCGGGGCAATTATGTCGTCACTAACGAAAAAAGTTCTGCCTGACAATATCGTCCTGATCGGCGAAATAGGCTTACTCGGCGAAATTCGTCCTGCCCACAGTCTGCCCGGTCGAATAAAAGAAGCCAAGCGTCTGGGCTATCAACCGAACACGAAGATTACTTCATTGAAACAGCTTGGAGCGCTGTTCGACTAGCCAAACAGCAGACCCAAGTCTAAAGGCTAAAGTCTGAAGTCTGAAATGTCGCTACCGCTCGCTTTTCACTCCGCTCAAAGTAAGTAGCAAGTATTTAAAACTTGATACTTGAAACTTAATGCTTAATTCAGACTTTAGCCTTTAGACTTTAGACTTTTGTTTTGACCTGCCTAAGGTCAAAACGAGTAATATCGCTCGATTCCGTCCGATTGGTTGCCGACATTATCGACGGCGTGAACCATAAATCGTAGTGTTCCGGATAGCCCGCCGATGGTGACGGTTTTGCCTGGCTTGGCCACTTCGACCGTTCGATATAAATTAGAATAGCCGGGCGCCCCACTGTAAATTTTTATTCTTACTAGCTGAAAATCGATGTCGGTGGGATTTATCCAGCTCAAGACAATTTGGCCGCCGCCAGTCAGGCCGATAAGACTACTGACTTCGCTCGGTGGAGTATGGTCAGAGATGACAATGAAATTGACGACACCACTTGTGGCGCTAGAGCCATTATTGCTAGTGACGGTGGCTTGAAGTTTGTGATCCCCATCAGCGAGGAGTCCGGCGTTATAGGACATTTGGTACGGGCTTGAGGTGATGACACCGATCGAAATATTATCAATTGTTAGCTCGACCTGCCTAACACCGCTCGGAGCGCTGGCACTGACACTAATCGTAAATTGACCCGTCACCTCTTGGTCGTTGGTAGGCGAAGTAATTTCAACGCTGGGTTGAACATTGCCGGCTTGGCATTTTTCGGTTGGTGGCCGGTTATTAAAACCATTAGCATTCGCCCAAGCCAGGACCGGCCCTTCCCAATTGGGGTTATTGGGTTTTTCAGAGTGGATATTAGTATAGGTGCGATCCTCGGTCAGCTCATCAGGAATAGAGGCGTCAGCTAACAAACCATTCTCCTTGCAGACCCGGACTCGTACATGGACATCGTCTTTTTCGGTTGGCACTTGCCAGCTGGCAAAAATATCAGTAATCGTTTCAGAGCCGTCGACCGGTAATTTGTTGGATAGACGATCAACCGTGACATCTCTAATGCCGGCGGGGCGGCTAAATTGCTCGACCGGCAGATCTTTGTGAAGATACTCCATAAAGGCATCCCAAATTGGGGCGGCGGCGACCGAACCGCCAGCTCGGTTCATAGAGGTGTTATCGTTGTTACCGGCCCAAACCCCGGTTACATACTGGGGCGTATAACCCATAGTCCAGGCATCACGAAAAGCATCGGTAGTGCCGGTTTTGCTAGCCGCCGGACGACCCTGAAGGGTTAAGACACCAAGCGTTCGACCGAAGGTGGGCTTTTTGGCTTCAACGTCACTCAAGACATTTGATATTTGATAGGCAATTTGGGGGTCAAGGACTTGTCGGCCGTCTTTCGGATCCTCATGGGTGTAAATTACTTTTTGTTTGCTGTCGGTGATTTTGAGAATCGGCGTTGTCGGCATTAAAACGCCACCCGCGGCAAATACTCCATAGGCGGTCGTCATTTCCGTCAACTTAACCTCGCCCCCACCCAACACCAAAGATAAACCATAGCGATCTTTATCGGTTAGGGTGGTGATGCCGAGGTCACTGGCATTCTTGAGGGCGTCGTCTATTCCAACCAGCCCCAGAATCTTTACGGCCGGGATGTTGAGCGAGTTGCCTAATGCCTGGCGGATGGTGACCGGCCCGCGAAAACCGCCATCAAAGTTATCGGGTATATATTTACCGAAGTCAGTTCTTAAGTCGAAGAGAGTGGTGGCTGGATTATATTTTTCCTTAAATGCGGCCGAGTAAACAATTGGCTTGAAGCTCGAGCCCGGTTGACGCGAAGCGGTGGCGACATTGAAGGCGCCGAATTGCTCTTGAAAGTAGTCGACCGAGCCAACCATAGCAATAACCTCGCCCCGCTTGGGGTCGATTGTCACCAGGGCGGCGTTAGAAGCTCCGGCGTTCTTCAACGTCTTGCCGGCGGCGGCGGAAACAATTCTTTCGGCCTCTTGTTGCTTGGGTAAATCTAAGGTGGTGACGACATCAAAGCCACCGCTCTCGACTTTTTGTTCAGCCACTTGAGCATCTCCGAGCTCTTTAGTGAAGTAAGTCACCAACCAATCTTTAACAAATAGCACAAAGTGGGGAGCGGTAATCGAATCACGTCTCGGGGCAAACTTCGGCTCGACTTTCTTGGCTTCGGTGGCCTGGTCTCCGGTAATGTAGCCCTGTTCGACCATTAGGCTAATAGTCAGATCTCGACGGGCGATTAAGCGGTCGATATTTTGGCCGTAGGGGGAGAGGGTTGATGGCGCCTGCGGTAAGGCGGCCAACGTCGCCGCTTCGGCAATCGTCAAGTCTTTGGCACTTTTATTGAAGTACGACTTGGCGGCCGCTTCAATGCCGTAGTTACTGCCACCGTAAGGAATCTCATTGAGATAGAGCGTTAGAATCTGCTCCTTGCTATACAGCGCCTCCAGCTCAATCGATAGAATCGCCTCTTTAACCTTGCGAACTAAATTGTGCTTGTTGTCTTTGAGAATGGCGTTTTTGACAAACTGTTGGGTGATGGTCGAGCCACCGCCGCGCGATCCGCCAAAAATAATTGCCCGCCCGATACCCTTGAGGTAGATACCGTGATGACTGTAGAAATTTTTGTCCTCGATGGCGATAGTGGCATCCTTGATCACTTGAGGAATATCTTTTTGATCGATCAATATCCGTTTTTTCTCACCAGAGATCGTATAAAGTGGCTGCATATTGCGGTCGAATAGCCGGGTCGACCCCTCGGCCGCCAGATTACGAATTTTACCAGGAGTGGGCAGGTCTTTGGCAAACCAGGCGAACATCAAGATAATCAGTAGTATAAAACCGCCCGTTGACCAAAGAGCGTATTTACCGACCCGACGCCAGGCAATCTTTCGAGACGTTTTACGCGAAAAAAGTTGACGCTGGAGCTTCTTCAGGTTAATCGGATTGGCGAAGGGATTTCGAATTTTTGGGATGCGTAGTTTGATTTTCATTTATTAGTTATTGAGTAATTAAGTAATTTAGTATTCAGTAATTTTTGTGTGGTGGACTACCATATTCTACAAATATATACTGTTAGTAACAATGGACAGCGACAAAGACATATTACTTACCTGGGCGGTAACGGAAATTATTAATGAGTCAAATTTACTGCGTCGTCTGAAGGCTAGTAAAAAACTAGTGGTCAAATTGGGTGTTGACCCAACCTCGAAGGATCTTCATCTTGGTCACGCAGTCGTCTTGCGTAAACTTCGTCAATTTCAAGATTCGGGTCATCAGGCCGTTTTAGTGATCGGGGATTTTACGGCTCGAATTGGTGATCCGGCTGGAGTTAATAAAACTCGGCCAGTCTTAAGCGAAGCCGAAATTAAGAACAATATGGAAACCTACCTGACTCAAGCGGGAGCGATACTTGAGCTGAAGAAGGCCCGTGTACTCTACAACTCTAGCTGGCTAGCCAAAATGAATTTAAGCGACCTACTAGGCTACGCCAATCAAATCAGCCTGAATACATTAATTGAGCGGGAGGATTTTGCCACCAGACTTAAAGCGAAGCAATCGGTTGGCTTACATGAGTTACTTTATCCGCTGACTCAAGCGATTGACTCGGTCGAGTTGCACTCGGATGTCGAAATAGGTGGCTGGGATCAACGGCTCAATCTTCTGCTCGGACGGGAGTTGCAAAAAAAAGTCGGTCAATCTTCTCAAGATTTAGTTTTATTAAAGCCTCTGCTGGGCTTAGACGGAGTTAAGAAAATGAGTAGCAGTCTAGGTAACTATATCGCTCTAACCGACTCTGCCGACGAAATGTTTGGCAAAGTAATGAGTATTCCGGACTCGTTAATTATTCACTACGGCGAACTAGCGGCGCTAATGGGGTCGGAAGAGGAAGTCAAAAAACAGCTAAAGGACATTCACCCTCGGGACCAGAAGGCGATTGTGGCTAGTAAAATTGTCGAGTTATATCACGGACTACCATCTGCCAAGAAAGCCCTTCAGAATTTCAATCAAACATTTCGCGACAAAAAAATCGCTGACTACCTAGTTTCGGAATTAGATTTTAGTCAAAAATCGATCTCGGTTCTTCACGCCGTGGCTGAAGCGGCCCAGTGTAGTAATACCCAGGCCGGTCGGTTGATCGACCAGGGCGCGATTAAACTTAACGGCACAAAAATGACCGACCCGAACTTAATTATCGAGCTTACCGGCGAGCTAGTTCTGCAAGTTGGCAAACACAGCTGGCGTAAGCTGGGGAGAAGAAGGTAAGATATAGATAAATTACTAAATTACTAAATTACTAAATTACTAAATTACTAAATTACTAAATTACTAAATGACTAAAAATCCTCAATTCCGTAATTCCGTAATTCTAAAATTCAGTAATTCTCTTGCTGGGTTTACTCTAATCGAAGCTCTAGCGGTAATATCGATTATCGGTATCCTCGCGTCACTGTCGATGTATGCCTTCACGAGCGCCACTAGCCGTGGCCGCGACGCCCGGCGTAAATCCGATTTGACGGCAATTAGTTTAGGCTTCCAAGCCCGCTTTGAGGCCAAGACCTGCTCAAGCTCTGCTGAAATGGGTCGTTACCCAGGCTATGACGTGCTTGATGGCGACCACTGGAAACCTGTCAGTGACCTTCGAGGTACGAGCGATGGGTGTGGAGCTTTTTCGGAATATCTAATTACCATTCCGACTAACCCCAACGACTCTGATGGCCCATTTACTTACCTGTTCGATCTTTCGACTGAAAGCGGCGTTATCGACGGCAAGCACTATCGTCTGACGGCAAAACTGGAGAAAACTCTGAATGAGAATGAATTGATGGATCTTGCCAGGGCAAAGACAATCTGGCATGATTCTTTCGAAGGCAATCTAACCCAGCTACCAGCTGACTACAACTACATCATCGGCAATTAGTTTCGTGCCTACCGCTTTATTTTAAATCCCATGATTTTTGGTCAATTACATCAGACTGTTCGTAATGCGTATCGGAAGGTTTATCAAACCGATCCGCCACGTTTTGATATCGAGCCAGCCCACCATAAAATATTTGGCGACTTCTCGACTAATATCGCTATGGTGACATCTGCGATCAACGATACTTCACCGATGATGCTGGCTCAAAAACTAATGCCCGAGCTGGAAGCCAGCCCGGTTTTTCGCAGCGTTTCTGTAACCACCCCCGGGTTTATTAATTTTACTATTACCGACGAACATCTCCTTTCGACGGTGAAAGAAATGATTCGCTTGCCCGACGCCATCGGTCGGAGTGACTTAGGCAAAGAAACGCGGGTATTGATCGAATATGTCTCGGCCAACCCGACCGGACCGCTAACGCTGGCCAATGCTCGTGGGGCTTTTGTCGGCGAGACAATCGCCCGGGTACTGGAACTATACGGCTGTACAGTGATGCGTGAGTATTATGTCAACGATCGGGGCGGCCAGATCGCTGTCCTCGGCCACTCGGTTCTGAAAGATGAGCTGGCCCAGTATCGCGGTGAATATATTGATGCGCTAGCCAAAAGAATAAAAGAGAAGGATCCGGTAAAAGTCGGGGAAAAAGCGTCGGCCATTGTAATGGAAGAGATGATTAAACCGATGCTCAAAAAAGTCGGGATCAATTTTCATCAATTTTTCTCCGAAGAGTCGCTCTATCAAACCGGCGTTTATAAAAAAAGTTTAGAGTTGCTTGAAGTCGGGGGTTATGTTTACGAAGCTGACGGTGCCACCTGGCTCTCGACAACCCGTTTTGGCGACGACAAAGATCGGGTGCTGATTAGGGGGACTAACGAGGAGACTTATTTTGCTTCTGATATTGCCTACCACAGTTTCAAGATCCAGCGTGGTTATCACCGGTTGATTAATGTTGTTGGCGCCGATCACTTTGTATATTCCAAACAACTAACCAGAGTTATCGAAGGAATTTTGCGGACTCATTATATGTGGGGCGGCTCTCTCGATTGGGTAGTAACTCAAATGGTTCGCTTAATTAAGGGCGGCCAAGAGGTCAAAATGTCTAAAAGGGCTGGAACCTATGTGGCGCTTGACGACGTCTTAGATGAGATTGGGCCAGATGTCGCTCGTTTTTTCTTTCTCAATAAAAGCACCGACTCCCAAATAGACTTCGATCTCAATCTAGCCACCTCCAACTCAAATCAAAATCCAGTTTTCTACATTCAATACGCTTACGCTCGAATTTCGTCGATTTTCCGCCAATTCTCTAAAGAAGACGACTTTGTTATTCCTGATAAAATCATCATTACTCATCCAATCGAGCGACAGCTGTTACTGCGAATCATTCAATTCCCTGATTTAGTTGAAGAAATTGCCGGCAATCTAGAAGTTCATCGCTTAACTCATTACGCTACCGCTTTAGCGACTGACCTTCATAGCTTTTACGAAACCGTCCGGGTAGTTGGGGAGTCACCAGAAATTGCCAACTCCCGCTTAGCCATTCTCAAAGCCACCAGCCTGACAATCAAAAAGACGCTGGACCTAATCGGCATCTCCGCCCCCAGCCGAATGGTCGCCAAGGACAATTAACTTATTCTCGAACCTGAAGGACAGGCCTCAACCTGTAGATTCTACAGGTTGAGGCCTGTCCTCTACCTGATGAGTTTATTGAAGGTTGATGCTGATGCTGTACAAGTCTTTGCCGGAGGCCAGCCAGAATTTCGCTGGGCTTGTTGGGTCGAGAATGATATCGCTGATTTTAGCGCTAGAGGTCAAGAAAATTGTGCTAACTAGGGTGTTGGTGCTGTCGAGAAGATAGAGGACTCGGCCGGAGCTGATTATCGTTAATGGGGCGGAGTCGCTGGTCGCAATTTTGACTGGCCCATCAACGGTTGGAGTCTGGAATTTAACGATGCCCGAGGTATTTCTAGCAAACTCGACGACCAATCCTTGGCTATCGGCAATTAGAACCTTGCCGTTGATGGCGATGTCGCTGGGGTTAGTGATTCCTAGTAGATTTTCAGCCTTGTTGTAAATTGAAATACTGGCCAAGTCGCCGGTAAAATTATTAATTCGTGAGGTGACGCGCGAAGCCAGACTGATTAGGTAAAGGTTGCCCTGATAATGATCGACTAGTTTTGCCCCATTAATTTGGGCTCCGGCTTGGGTCAAGGCGATCGGTTGATTGCTACTGCCGTCAAGGCGCCAAATATTGCCGGCCGTATCGCTAGCAACGATGTTTGTCGGGCCAAATGCCGTCAGCGAAACAGGGTTGGCAATCGGTGTTTTCTGACTCACCTGGGTTAGTAACGAACCGTTGTAAATCCAGATTTGGCCCTGACTATCAATGAAGAGCGGTTGGTTGTTAAGGATTTCCAGCGCCACAATATCGCTCGGTGCTTGAGTGATAGGGGACGGCAAATCGGTTATAAATATTTTCTGACTGATCAGTAGAGCCGCTAGTTCGGTTTTGCTGGTTTCATCAAGAGACTGATAGCCATCAACAGTAAACTTTTGAGCCAAGCCATTCAGAAGTTGATCGGCGGGCGAGCTCCGTAACTCGGTTAGCAGGGTAGTCTCGACACTGTCGGTTGCCTTGTTTCGTTGAGATCGCCAATTACCAATTAATATAGTAGCCACTATTAGTATTAGAAAAATAATTAATAGCAGAATACGTTTGGCTGGCAAGGGTAATTTAAGTTTGAATGCCGAATTGTTTTTGGTAAAATCGTTCTCCCTATTAGTACTTAGCTTGATTACGTTTCTCCACATCCGATTGGCGACACCAATTACGGGCGAGATTATTTCAGCTAGAGGGCCAAAATTAACTTTTGACCACGATAATCGGGGGAGATTTATTTTGGGCGTCCCTTTCTCGTCCCACAATACGGTCTGATTAGTCGTAGGACGGGTCTGATTAAAGCGCAATAGAACTCCGGCCGCTGCCTGGTTTTTGTCGACGAGATCGAGTCGACTAATTTCGTCACCAATTTTTGCCAGATCATCAATCAGCCAAACCTGACCATCTAAATCGGTTAAGTTGGAGTAAAAAGTATTATTGGCGATTAACAGCCAGTCGTTTTCGTTCATATCGCCGCTCGTTACTGCGGCGAAAGTGTCAGTAGTAGTGCCTCTTGAGCCAATGACGGTAGCTAGTTTACCGTTTCGCAGTAGTCCTAGCTTGGCTGTGCCGATACCCGATGAGTGAATTTGGTCTGACTCAAGCAATACCGCCAGACAGGAAACGGGGGATTTGGTTTGGTCGAGCGCCTCTTGGACATCTCGGTTAACTCGCTTAAGACTAGTTTCGAAGCGGATTAGATGAGACTGACCCTCGCTTTGTGAGAATTCCCGAACCAAGCAGTTGAGTATTTTTTGGCCCAACTCGCTCGAAGGATGCCAGGGATTGATAATTTCGATCAGCACTACTAGGGCAACCGGTTTACTGAACAATTCGAACCGATGCAGGTAGGTTGTCAAAAATCGATCGGTGAGACGCTCTTTGTAATCAAAACGCAAAATGTCGTAAGGGAGAGATAATTCGTCCATAGTGACTTGGCTTGGTTGTAGCAGAGAGAGCGACTAACAGCAAGTGCGGTAAGGTGATTGCTTTGCCCGGGGCCACTCTTTACAAATAAAAGCGGCCCCCAGGAATACCTGGGGACCAATGATCAAGAAAGGCTCCTGATTGCTATCTCAAGCTCGGCAATCTGCCTATCTAGAGCTGCTAGTCTTTCGGCGACTTCAAGCTTTCGGGCCCGAAGATTACTTAGGTCTAATTTCTTTTCTTCGAGCAGACGCTGCTTCTGACGGTCTTCTAGCTCCCGACGAGCTGCTTCCAGTTCATCGGCGATTATATTGCCGTACTCCCCTAGCATATACGCTCCTTCTTCGTCGGGTGCAAGCAACCCGTATCCGAGTACTGCCTTACTAAAAAGGTTCTCCCGAACTTCCTTAAAGAATTTACTTGTTTGGGCTGGCGTATCCTGGTTCCATTGCTTGGTAAGCAGACCGTTGACCTCACTGGTCGAGATAGCCCCTTCTCCACCGTAGTGCGACAAGAAAAGCTGAACGAAACTCGCCTTTTTATCCCGAGAGCGCAAGAAGTTTGATGCGGCCTTAGCTGCCGAGCGCCCTGCCTTAGTTTCATCGCTCACGCCTCTTCCCAAGTGGATGCGATTTTCAAAAGCCACATCAATTGAGATGGCCTCAATGATAGTCCCCGCCATCTGATAGGTCGTATGTGGCCGCAGGACCGAGAAAATCCCATCGAGAAGCTTGCCAACCATTCGGCCCTGTACATCAGAAGGCACGGAAAGCATGCAGCGTCGTCTTGTTGAGGCATCACCGGGCTGGACAATCAGGTCTAGCGTGTTATGAGTCGTTACTTGATAAGCACGAATCGTAGCACGGTAGTGATGACTGTGACCTCGGATGTGCACACCGTGTACATCCAATTTCCAGGGTTCTCGTGCTGTTTTGACCTGCTCAATCACCGTATCAATTATGTGTATATAGGTGATGTCGTGGGCGAGCTCGGAACGCATTATGTTAAGCGTTTTGATGATGTACTCTCGTACGAAGTCCCCGATTTTTTCGGGTACAGGAGTCGAATGCAGACCTTGTTTGTAAGCTTCAACTTTAAAGTTTTCAAGTGGGCCGGTCCACACGGTATCAATGTTAAGGTCACTATTCACACCCGTTTTTATACCTGAAAAAGCTTTAATAGTCAATAGGTAAGTCAGTATTATATCCTGATTGGTCGGGGCGACTGGACTCGAACCAGCGATCTCATGACCCCCAGCCATCTCATGACATTTTGGTCAGGCCAGCGAGACTCGAACTCGCGACCTCCGGACCCCCAGCCCGGCGCGCTACCAACTGCGCCATGGCCTGACCAAGATGTCAATACGCATTATCAGCTGTGCTATTACGATTGAGCGGTCGCGAAAGAGGAATATGAGTGGCTCTGACACGATTACACCCCGAAAATATTTGTTCATATTCCCACCCCAAGCGACTGAAAACAATCTAACCGCCGATCAGCAAGCTAGTCAAATACGATGTTGCTCGAACGAGTGGGTCAGACAGAAAGAAGAAGATGACAAAAATCACCCCGAACAGGAAAAACGGGCTGCCAGCCATGGCGTAATAAGTCTCCTGACTCATAAACAACCGCAGAACTCTCGAACCGTCCAGCGGTGGAATGGGCAGGAGATTGAAAAACATCAGGAATAAATTTATATAGATGGCCATCACCAAAACTGCGCCCAATAGTTCGGGTAGTTGAACAAACCTAACTAAGGCGGCAAAAATTAAAGCCAAAATAAAATTACTCATCGGGCCAGCTAGGGCAACTTGAAGACCATGAAGGCGAGGATTCTCAAAATTATCTTCGTTAACGGGAACGGGTTTGCCCCAGCCAAAAGCCGGCAGGCCGCTCAAACCAAACGCTCGCAGAGCCAATAAAACAACTAGAATCGTTGTCCCAACCGAGTCCCAGTGAGCCAGGGGATTAAGGGTTAAGCGACCTTCGTGCTTGGCCGTCGGGTCGCCAAATAAATTAGCCACAAAAGCGTGGGCGAATTCATGAATTGATAAGCTCATTAATATTATTCCAATCAAAACAAGGCCGAAAAAAAGATTGGAGTATTGATCGGACATATTAAGTAGTATATGATTACTTCGTTAGTTATCAAGGTCAAATCCATAGAATATCTACTAAATTATTGAACCGCAAAATATAATTAAGATGAACAGAACGAAATTGTATTGTCAGATTTGTTTGAAATCGCCACAAGTAGGGTTTAACCGACCCAAGTCTTTGCATAAAACAAAGAGAGCGATCTACCCAAATCTTCAAAAACTCGATGGCCTGCTGATCTGTAATCGTTGCCGCCGAAGTCTTGCCAAAGCAAAGCCAGCTCTGGCAAAAGTCTAACCAGCAAGTCTAAAGGCTCAAGGCTAAAGTCTCATTTGTCGCTAGCGCTCGCTTTTCACCGCCAGCTGGCGGTTCGTTCAAAGTAAGTCTAAAGTAATCAATTACTAAGTACTTAATACTTGAAAACCTGTTACTTAAATTAGACTTCAGACTTGTAGCCTTTACTTTACGCCGCTGGTGCCATAAACTTTTCTTCAAAACACTTCTTGCAGAAAATTTCTGCCTCCGGGTTGGCCGGTTTGAATAAAACCTCCCCAACTTGCTGACAGCCAGAGCAAGTCACCGAAAAGTATTCGGCCTCAACTTTTTGACGGTTTTTTTGACGGCAATCCTTACAACGCGCCGGCTTGTTAGTGAAGCCCTTTTTAGCAAAAAACTCTTGTTCGCCAGCGGTCCAGATGAAGTCATTGCCACAATCTTTACACTTCAGGGTTTTATCTAGAAAGACATCGCTCATGCTGATAGTCTACCAAGTTGCGTTGGTCATTTCAATCGATTCTCTCTAGCCGTCAGGCCTGAAAGATATTATTATGCCAACATCAATGCCTAAACAACCTCCTCTCTCTAGCTCGATTCGCCCCGGGCTAGCCTATTTATTGAATGGCGATCAAAGCGCCGACACCGTTATTGCCAGTTTTCCCCTGGTTGATCAATTAATCTTTGACAGCGCCGAAGGAGATGTTGCGGCATTGCGAACGCTAATCGCTCAAGTTCAGCTCAAAGCCGTTGGCTCGGCTCGGTTAGTTTTTATTAAAGACGCTCATCTACTTTCTGAAATAATGCAAAATACTCTCCTAAAATTGCTCGAGGAGCCACCGGAAACAGCAGTTATTATTTTACGAACAAACCAAGTCAATAAACTATTACCAACAATTATGTCGCGCTTGGCCGAGTTACCCAACAGTTACACTCCACCGACGCAGATTACTGGTGTCTTTGATCAAACCGATGCAGATATATTTGTTGAATTAACAGATTGCTCTAAGACGGAGGCGGTCGAACGGCTAGGTCAACAGATGATCGCCACCCGAGAACAGCTACTAGCTAATCCGAGCCAACTCATCTGTCGGCGCTTAGAGCTACTCGATCTAGCGATAAAAAAACTTAATCAAAATGCCAATCATAAACTGACAATCGATTGGTTACTCTTGCACTGGAGCGGGAATGAGGCTAAATGAGTAAGTGATGCTAGCGCAAATCGTTTTCTTCCTAGCCTTGGCAGCTTTTCTTATTTTATTAGTTCGTCGAACTCAAGGTTCTATGCGAATTTTTAACATTATTGGTTCGACGATCGTCAATTTCGGTCGGTCAATCGGTCGATTGGGAGTTAGTGCGATCCTAGGACTGAAAGCGCGGACACGAAATGTTAAAAGCAAAATTCCGTTGATTTCCAGCCGTGACGGGGAGCGGGTGGTGCATGCAGACAGCCATACTTTTTGGAACGAAGAGCCAGCCGATAATAGCTCGGAAATCGCTGGCTTTTTTGACGAAGGTGACGAGTTGTTTAAAAAGGGGAAATACGCCGAAGCCGAGGAATTTTTTCTTAAAGCCGCTACCCGTACCCCTGGTGATGCTCGTGTTTACGCTCGCTTGGGGGTAATCTATCTGCATCAAAAAAACTTCAACGATGCCATTGAATCACTTAAGGTTGCCGTTAAGTGTGATAAGTACAACCCGAGCCGACATTACAATCTAGCCCTAGCTTATATGGGAAACAACGACCGGCAAAAGGCGACCGTTTCGGCTCGTGAGGCAATCACGCTCGATCCAGTCACCAAAAAATACCGACAACTTCTAGACCACCTACTTGAAAGAAAGTGAATCCCTGCCTGGATTGCTCGGGTAACTAGTGTTAGAATTTAGTAGTTGTCGCCACCTTAGCTCAGCGGCCAGAGCGGCTCTTTTGTAAAGAGCGGGTCCCCGGTTCAAATCCGGGAGGTGGCTCGGTACTTTATTCACTGATTGCTGGGGTGGTAGAGTGGACAATTACACTTGGCTGTAAACCAAGCGCCTTCGGGCTACGGGGGTTCGAATCCCTCCCCCAGCACTTTTTAACTGTTGACTCCCAATAGAGCTTCTTACTAATATGTAGTAGAACAACCAATATGATTTCAGAAGACTTACTAAAAGATCTCTATTACTTCCAGCGGAAGTCCTCCTTTGAGATTGGCGAGAGTCTTGGCTGTTCAGTACATAAAGTAAATTACTGGATGGACAAGTTTAAACTTGTGCGTCGCTCTCAATCAGAAGCAACTTATGCAAAGAGAAACCCGAACGGGGATCCTTTTGTACTACGTAGGCCTGGTTCAGTAGGTGAGGGCGTCTTATATGGACTCGGACTAGGACTTTATTGGGGGGAGGGGACAAAAGCGTCAACCTGTGCGATCAGGCTTGGGAACACCGACCCAGAATTATTAGCACAGTTCATTAACTTTTTATGTCACTTTTATTCCTTGAAAAAGGATACTTTACATTTTAGTCTTCAACTCTTCCACGACAATAATGTCAAGGAATCATTGGATTATTGGTGTAAATCCCTTAGAATCGATAGGAGGCAATTCTCGAAGCCAGTTTTCTCGCCCTCCCAGTCAAAGGGGACTTATAAACGGAAGGCGCGGTATGGTGTGGTTACGGTACAATTCAATAACACCAAGCTTCGTAAGATTTTTTCTCAACAACTTGCCGAGATAGCTCAGCTGGCAGAGCATGTCATTGGTAATGACAAGGCCACGGGTTCGAATCCCGTTCTCGGCTCCAAGTATCTAGACAATCGCAGAATTAACCTGTAAAATAGAAAAACAATGGCCAAGAAAACCGCCCGAATGCCGATTACTCTCGAATGTACCGAGTGTAAAGAGCGCAATTTTTATTCCGAAAAAAACAAAACCAACACCCCCACCCGGTTGGAACTGAAGAAATTCTGCAAACGCTGCAAGAAACAAACCCCCCACAAAGAGGGGAAGTAAACCCGTTACTCTTCCCATTTCCACTCCCAGGGTGAATATCATAACTTACCCAATTACTTCAAGCTCTTGACTATTCCAAAAACGAACTGCATAGTTTAGTGACAAGACTATGTCTTACAGCATCGAGAAGAAAAATGAAGTGTTAAGTTTACGGTCTACGGGACTTTCTATTAAAGAGCTCGCTCAAGGCATGGGAATGTCTAAATCAACAATTTCTGCTTGGGTAAAGGGTGTAGTACTCGATGAAAATGCTCAGCAAAGACTCAAGCAACGTCGAATTATTGGACATTACCGAACAATAGAGACGAAGAGGAAGAAAAGGGACTTACTTCTAAAGAATTATGAAAAGAGTGCTCACGAAACCTTATCTCACATCAATACTACCAAGGACTTGAAAAAGTTATTTTGCTCAATTTTCTTTTGGACAGAAGGAGGTAAACACACAGACACCCATGTCTATTTCATGAACTCTGATCCTGATATGGTGGAAACTTTCCTAAGCTTGCTTCGTAGTGCATTTGAGATTGATTTGCGAAAAATGAGAGCCTTAGTCCACATTCACGAGTATCATGACGAGACTGAAATTAAGGAGTTTTGGGCAAAAAAAACGAGTATACCTTTGTCGCAGTTTACGAAGTCCTACCTAAAACCACATACTCGCATCCGTATCAGGGAAGGCTATAAGGGCTGTATCAATGTCAGATACTACGATTCAAGAATTGCCCTAGAGCTGCGTTCACTTTATAATGCCTTTGCTAAGGATGTGATTAGTTTAGGAGCTTAGTTAAGTGGTATAACGACAGACTCCAAATCTGTTGTCGTGGGTCCGATTCCCACAGCTCCTGCCAAGGCAAAAAGCCCACCATGCGTGGGCTTTTTGCGACAATCTTTTTGAACTAGACAACCGCTTTGTGTCGGCGACGGACAATGACAAAGCCGATGACGGCTAGGGCCAAAGCTCCTAATACGCCGTAGAGAATCAACATATTGCGACCGGTACCGGTGGTTGAATCTGTAGTGGGATCAGCCGCTTTGGCTTCGAAAGCAATCAGCGGGCTACGAACGGCGGTGCCGTCGGATTTAGTCGTAACCGCATAAGCGGTATGTTTTTCATCTTGGCTCAAGCTGCTGTAGGCAATATCGGTACTCCAAGTTTTTTTACCGCCGGTAGCGTCTTTAGTTTCGGCAGTGACGATAGTAGCATCGGAGTTATAGTAGATGTCAACGGTTTCGCCTTCTGTCACTTCTCCGGTCAGTTCGAAATTAGATTCGTCCGGATTCTGGCTTACCTCTTCGGTTGTCGGCGCAATGACGGTTGGCTCTGACACTAAACTGGCATCAACATCGGCCATCAATGCTTCCGCCTGGGTTTTAGGCACCGCCGCTTCTGATAGCTCGGCAATCTTTGACAAACCCTTTTTTGGGAAACAAACAGCACCGGCTTTGCGTTGCTCGGCAGTTGGTTCGAGCCGACCAGTACTCACTTGAGAAAAAGCCGCTTCGCCCATAACTTTTTTGATACAATCAGCTGCCTCTTGGGAGAGACTAGGTTGGGTATTAGCCATAGCTTGGTCGCCAGACGGGGCATAGCAGGTGCGCATTCGTTGTTTCTGGGCTCGAGTTAGCGAGTCGGGGGTGATGGTAGAAATATCGGTCACACCAATTACGGCTTTGGCGCAAAGAGCGAGCGGTGAATTCTCCGGTACTTGGGAAGGTGGGACAAAGAACGGTGTCGCACCAGCCTTGGCGTAGCAGGCTTGACCGGCGTTAAACTCGGTTGGGGTTGGGTTACGTTTGCCGGACTGAATATCGCCGTTACCCGCTATTTTATTCAGGCAATCAACTACTTCCAGGGGTGGGCCGGCAAATTGTCGTCCCGGAGCGCCTGATTGGCCGTTTGGTCCGTTCTGGCCTTCGTTTTCGCTCGGTGGCGGGCCAAAACAACCAGCTTTAAAGATTTTATCCCTTGTGGCGTTATCCGGTTGGATACCTTGACCGAACATTTTTTCGGCGACAGCCTCACCAGCAATTTTTACCACACAGTCATTTGACGGTGGCTTAACGGAAGACATATTTTTGATGAATTCTCCGGAAAAGATAGTCATTTGTCCAAATGGTTGACCGGCCTGACCGGGAGCCCCTCCTTGGTCGTTAGGACCACCTTGTCCAGGCTGACCTTGGCCGGGAGCGGCGTTAAAGCGAGCGCTGAAGCAACTGCCAGCTGTTGACATTAAAGCGGGCGTCATTCGGCCGGTTTTAACAGCTGTGACGAGCGCTTCGCCACCTTTCTCGCGGAAACATTTGTCGGGATCATCAAGTCCGGCTGGTCGTTGAAAATTCAGCTCGGGAGGAGGCCCGATATTAGTCGAAGCAGCATTAAACGGCTGTCCGGGTTGACCAAATTGTCCTGGTTGCCCAGGCTGACCGTCTTGAGATTGATTAGGGTTTTGGCCGTTTGGTGGCGGTTGTGAGCCATTTGGATTTGGGTTAGTTTGAACCGTTTGTCCAGCTGGCGGTCGATAATTAGGGTCAGAATTTGGTTGGGGCTGTTGATTTTGAGTTTGATTAGGGTCGGAGTTCTGACCGGTCGGTGGCGGTTGAGTCTGTTGTTGTTGCTGTTGTTGCTGGTTTTGTTGCTGCATCATTTGCTGATACTCCGCTTCAGTCGGGCAGTGCATACCTTGAGCCCGTTGCTCTGGTGTAAATTGCGTGTCCGAGCACGGTGGCATCGGCGGATAGTTAGATTGACTAACTTTAATACCCGACTGAACCGAGTCGAAGGCTAATTGACTGCTAGTGTCATCCAGTGTGGCGATCGCCGAAATCACTCCACCACCGACTATCGCCCCGAAGGCGAAGCCGAGGATTACTTTAGTAACTGTTGATATTTGCATTTCCCCCCTATTTTTTTATGAGTCCTACTTTTGGCGCATCAGCACCAACTATTAATCTAGCGTAGACCCGTTCTGTCATTTGAGTCAACCCCGCCAAAGATATCGGCCATTGACAGCTTTTAGATACTCCACGTAGAGTGATTATATAGATAGATAGATAAGGTAGGAGGGGATTTGGACACACACGACCGCAAACATTCAGATAAAGAAGGGGCTGACATTACATCAGTCGATGCCGGTAAGTCGGTGATCGATGGTTTTGGCTTCGTTATTTTCTTTATTGTCGTCGTGGAAATTCTGCTACTAATCGGTCTCAATCTATATCAGAAAAGTCGTATTACCACCTTGTCGGAAAAACTCGCGGCCGATCAGACAGCCTTAAGCTTGCCGGAGAACCGAACTATTAATACCCAGGTCAACGAGGTTCTGGACGGTAGCGACAAATTGAAAAATGTTCTGGCCTCCAAAGTAAAATGGAGCAAGTTCTACGTCCTACTCAATGCGGTAACGCCGAAAAATGTCCATTTAACCAGTCTAGCAATTGCCGAAGGCGGTACCTTTAGAGCCGAAGGGGATGTTGGGTCATTGAATGATCTGGCAAAATTAATTGTCGCCTGGAACCAAGGAACAGACGCCATTCCTACCCCCTTTTCTGCCATTTCTCTTAATAACAACGGGTATTCAAGCCAGGGAGAAACCCGAATCGTCACTTTTTCGGTGTCGGGCACAGTTAATACAGGAGTGTTACAGTGATGCCCAAACACACCCGAACGGGATTAATTTTATTGGCCATTGCGGTTATGGGCTATTTGGTTGTGGTGCGCGGTCAGATGAAGGTATTTTCCGAGCGCGCTCTTAAGGTTAAAACTTTAAGTGAGGAGGTTAATTCTTACGATCAGCGTCTCGCCGACATCAGCGAAATTAATAAACAGGGCTCGGCTGTTCAGGAGACACTCAAGGCAATGTATCTGGCTATGCCTCAATCTAGCCAAATTCCGGAAGCGCTGGTAATGATTGAAGCTTTGGCTAGCAGCGCTGGCGTGGTACTTTCAACGGCGACGGTTGGCACTCCCTCCGATTCAGAATTGCCTTTAACCCTTGGTTTCGGTGGGGATATGACGGCAGTAACGAAGTTTCTAGATGCCCTTAACAACAATATTCGCTCTTCCAAAATTAAAAATCAGACCATTAGCTCGGACGGGAGCGGGAACTTAACCGTTACTTTGCAGCTCGGGTTAGTTTACCAAGGAGGGAATTTATAATGCCTAGTCGTTTTACCAGCCGGCTTGAAACTTATATCGGCATCGGCTTACTGCTAGTGGCCGTACTGGGTTTCATATTCTCGATACTTTCTGGCTTACCACGAGACGCTGAAGTTAAGGCTGTTGCCCACCCATTAAAAGAGATTCCTCGAGACTTGTTTAGTAGTAGTAACGAGCTGAATAAAACTATCGGCGGGTTAAATACACCAAGCGGTATTCCAGTTACGGTCAGCCCGGAAAGCTTGGGTAAAAACAATGTCTTTGGGAGCCTTTAATGCATGGCTTTGATCGGCGCCCTGCCTTCACTAAAAAATCCGTCACGTTCCTTCGTTGATTTTTTAGTTCGTCAGCGAGTTTTAAAAGAGGATTTCCGCTCCATCATCGGGAGCCGGGGTTTTCTCGAAATTGACCAATATTTATTGAGCCACAATCTAATAGATCGCGATAAGCTTTCCCAGCTTTACGCGGAATTTTACAAATTACCGTTCATCCGACTAGTTGACCGACCGATCAAGCCGTCAGTTCTCCAGTTATTGCCGGAGATAGTCGCTCAAAAATACTCGGTTATACCGTACGATCTGGTTGGACCAAAGCTTTTTTTGGCCATTGGTGACCCGGCAAGTTTACAGTTTCGCGCCCCGTCAATTTTGGCTCACTTGAAGCACGAGCGCGGACTTTCGATCGAATTAGCGGTCGTTCCTAGGGGGGATATTGAGGCAGTTTTCCGCAAACTTGACGCCCCGTCAATCATCCAGAAGGGGCAATCGATACCCCTTAACAATAACACGACGCTGACGAGCGAGTTCAAACTAACGCCGACAGTTGAAAAGGAAATACCGCCCACCGCTCCTCATCAGAATCAGCCGCCTATTAGCCCGCCGGAATTTATCCCGAAGCCTACCGACTCACCCTCTCCGGTCAAGTCATTAAATAAACAAGATTTAATTGACGAGGTAGAGCCCCGAATAAAAACAATCGACCTTAAGAAGGTTGAAATACCGCCGAACACTCTCAATAAAATCCCGCTCTCGGTTGCTAGACGCTACAGTATCATCGTTTTTGACCAGGCCGAGCCGAAGAGTAAGTTTGAGCCGCCGATGATTAAGATGGCGATTCTGAACCTCAACGACCCCAAGACTAAAGAAATCATCGGTTTTATCGAAACTAAGAACAAAGTTTTGGTTGATCGTTATCAAACCACCGCCGAGTCGTTCCAATATGCTTTGGGACTTTACGAAAGCGAGGTAGAGAAAGTCGGTGAGATAAAAGACGAGATCATTGAAAAAGAGCCAGCTGTTGCCCCAGGTGCCTCGAAAAGCGATCATCAACCAGTCGCTGCCACTAGCCAGATTGAAATACCCAAGCTATCCGAAGCGACGATCAATGCTAATAACGCCCAAGCGACCGAGTCAAATCAAAGTGGCGAAACCACCAAGGTGGTGGGGGTTAGCGAAGGGTTGGTACTGTCTTCAGATGATATTATCAATCGACCGACGGTCGGCGAATCAACGGTGGAACTTCAACGACTAGCCAAAGAACAGGAGAATAGCCTAGAAAGCCAAAACCTCGACAAACTTCTTAAGGGGCCGGTTCTGTCGGTCGAGGAGTTAAGTAAGGTTTTTCGGGGCGGTGTTATTCCAGAAATTGTGGCGGCAACGCTGTTCTTGGCGATTCGAATGAAGGCTAGCGATGTCCATATCGAAGCTTTAGTCAATGCTGTTCGGTTACGTTTCCGAATCGACGGCATTCTGCATGATATTTTATCAGTTCCGCACTTCTTGCACGCCCCACTTATATCTCGAATCAAAATCCTAGCCAAGATGAAGATCGACGAACAACGCATCCCTCAAGATGGTCGATTTGATGTTATTATCGACAATCGCCAGGTGGACTTGCGTGTTTCAACACTGCCAACTGTTCACGGCGAGAAGATTGTGATGCGACTGCTCGACAAGAGCCAGGGGGTGCTAACCTTAGAACAGCTGGGCGTAACCGGAACTAATTTTGACACCCTCATCGCTAATGTCAGCAAGCCGTACGGAATAATTCTGTCAACTGGGCCAACTGGTTCGGGTAAGTCGACGACCCTTTACGCTATTTTAAACCGATTGAGCAAACCGGGGGTCAATATTATCACCCTAGAAGATCCGGTTGAGTACGAACTTTCCGGAGTCAACCAATCCCAGGTCAAGCCCCAAATTGGCTTTACTTTTGCCGAAGGTCTACGGTCAGTTCTGCGTCAAGACCCGAACATTATTATGGTCGGTGAAATTCGTGATTTGGAAACAGCGGCCATGTCGACCCATGCCGCTTTGACCGGGCACTTGGTTCTAACCACTCTGCATACTAACGACGCCGCCGGTGCCCTGCCGCGGATGATCAATATGGGGGTAGAGCCTTTCTTAATTACTTCGTCGCTTAACGCCGTCGTCGGTCAACGATTAGTTCGGAAGATCTGCGATAAATGTCGAGAAAAAGCCGTTATCCCTCACGCTTTACTAGAAACGATTAAGCAGGAGTTAGCCGATCTGCCGTCCGGGCAAATGAAAAACCTTAATCTTGACCAATTAATTTTCTATCACGGTCGAGGTTGCAAGGAGTGCAGTAACGGTTACTCGGGACGAATCGGTATCTTTGAGGTTTTGGCGATGACTAGCCAGGTTGAGGAGTTAGCGGTTAAGAAAGCGCCAGCTTCCGACATCAAAAAAGCCGCTATTGCCAACGGCATGATTACGATGACCCAAGACGGTTTACTCAAGGCCCTTAAGGGCATCACCACCGTCGATGAAATAATGCGCGTCACCACCACCCATACCAAAGAACTACCGGAAGTAGATGCGTGATAAAAATTACTAAATTACTAAATTACTAAATTACTAAATTACTAAATTACTAAATTACTAAATGTCGCTGGCACTCGCTTCTCTTTCATTCGAAGTTACTAAAATACTAAATGACTAAAAATCCTCAATTCCGTAATTCCGTAATTCAGAAATTCAGTAATTCCGCTTATTGCCGAGAGTATTTGGCTCGCCGAAGATAATGAGTATACTAAGTAAGTAGAGGAGGGGAATGAAAAGAGAAAATCAACAATCAAGAATCGGGAATCAGGAATTTTGTTTTGGCCCCATTCTTAATTCTAAAATCTATATTCTATATTCTGTAAATTCCGGAGGAATTTACTAATGGCCGAAGCAATGACAACCGAGATGAAAGAACTGCTCGATTTAGCGATCGAGAAGGGTGCGAGTGATTTACACGTGACCGTCGGTGTGCCACCGGCATTGCGTATCGACGGCAAGCTCCTACCGATCACTGACAAGGGCGTTGTCACGCCTGAAACGGCGGAACGATTGCTGATGAGTATTATGAACGCCGAGCAAGTCGAACGGCTTCAACAACGCCGCGAGCTAGACTTCTCTTTTGGCTACCAAAAAACCCGTTTTCGAACTAATGCCTTCTACCAGAAGGGCAATATTTCGGCCGCCCTACGTTTAATTCCAGTTTTGATTAAATCCCTTGAAGAATTGGGCGTTCCGCCGATTCTCGAACGCTTTACCGAACCGAGTCAAGGTTTTGTTATCATTACCGGGCCAACCGGTCACGGTAAGTCAACGACCTTGGCGGCTCTGATTGAATCGATCAACCAAAAACGGGCTGACCATATTATTACGATTGAAGATCCGATTGAGTATGTTTTTGAACACAAAAAGTCGATTATCGTCCAACGTGAAGTTGGCTCGGATACCAACTCTTTTGCCCGCGCTTTACGCTCGGCCTTACGCGAGGATCCCAACGCTATTCTTGTCGGTGAGATGCGAGACCTAGAGACAATTGAAGCGGCCCTAACCCTGGCCGAGACCGGTCACTTGGTATTTACGACTCTCCACACCAACTCCGCCGCCCAGACCGCTGATCGAATGATCGATGTTTTCCCGCCGCACCAGCAACAGCAGGTTAGAATGCAGTTGGCCAATGTCTTGCTAGGTGTAGTCTCTCAACGATTACTGCCTCGTGCCCAGGGTGGGCGAGTACTCGCTACGGAGATTATGGTCGCTAACTCGGCTGTTCGTAACACGATTAGAGAGGGCAAAACTCACCAGTTACCCAATATTATTCAAACTTCCGCCTCCGAAGGGATGATCGCCCTTGATAAGGTCTTGGCCGAACTGGTCTCCCGTGGCGAGATTACGATCGACACTGCCTTACAATGGGCTCTCGACCCCAAAGCGTTTAAGATGATGGTGTACTAATAGATAGAATAACTAAATAACTAAATAACGAAATAACGAAATAACGAAATAACGAAATAACTAAATGAATCCATATACAAATACCAACAATCCGCAATTCAGTAATTTAGTAATTTTTGAATTCAGTAATTCTCAAAGCGAAGCTTTTGCTGATGGCCAGGACTGATTCTCTCTTCGCTTCACTTTTCGTCCGAGTTTCCAATAAAGATCGGGCCTTTTTAGCCCGTCAGCTGGCGGTGATGCTGGAATCTGGCCTGCCGATTACTCAAGCGCTCCGGTCACTGATTGAACAAACTAAAAACCCCCTTTTGAGTGAAGTTCTTCAAGACGTACTAGTTGATCTTGAAAACGGCATCAAATTCTCTTCGGCGATCAAAAAACACCCCAAAGTATTTAACGAGGTCTTCGTTTCAGTTGTTTCGGCTGGTGAATCAACGGGCAAGCTCGACACTGTTGCTAATTTGCTAGCCGACGAAATGGAGCGTGATCAGGGTTTCCGTTCCCGAGTGATCGGCGCCTTGCTCTACCCGGGCTTTATTGTTTTAGCAATGATTGCGGTCGGCATTATTATGGTCACTCGAATTGTGCCGGCGCTAGAATTAGTCTTCAAGGAGTCGGACGTCGCCCTGCCTTGGACGACCAGAACCGTGGTCTTTATCACTAATAGCTTAATAAATAACTGGTACGTCTACATTATCGTTATTGTTGGCCTAATCTATCTGACGGGTCGATATTTGAGTACCGAAGATGGCCGACGCAACACCAACGCCTTGTTTTTGAGAATTCCCGCTTTCGGTAACTTAATTAGGAATATGGAGATGGCTCGTTTTACCCGCATTTTGGGCTTAATGATGGAGTCGGGCGTGCCAATTATTCAGGCGCTCGATGCGGTAGCGCTGGTTTTGGACAACGTTCTTTACAAGGAGGCGTTGAGTGTGGTGGCTCGCAATGTTGAACGCGGCGCACCGATTTCCCAAAGCCTACAGAAATTTTCCATTTTCCCCATCACGATTACCCAAATGGTCGCCGTCGGTGAACAGACCGGCAAACTTGAGCAAGTATTACAAAAGTTGGCCACCTACTACGAAGAAGAGACCAATCAATCAATCAAAAACATTAGCGCCTTAACCGAACCGGTCATCTTCCTGATTGTCGGTCTCGGCGTCGCCTTCCTCGTCTTTTCGATCATCGTCCCGATCTACAACCTCGCCGGAGTGATAAAGTAGCGCTGGCAATAACGAATCACGAATTACGAATAACGAATGAAGGGATTTGACCTAGAGGGTCGGACTTCTAAGTTCAGTTTGGCTACTATCAAATGTTTGAGAAGTTTTCCCAAGACTGTGATCGATACGCCGATGATCAGCCAACTGATTCGGTCCGCCACCAGCATCGGCGCCAATTATCGGGAAGCCAATAACTATGAGTCCAAGAATGATTTCGTCCATAAGATCGCTTTGTGTAGAAAAGAATCTCGAGAAACCCAGTACTGGCTCGAGCTTTTATTGGAGTCTCATCCAGATAGAGGCGAGGAACTAAGAAACCTTCTCCGGGAAGCGGAGGAACTCAATTTGATATTCTCTCGGATAATCATTTCCTCAAAGTCTCCTAATAAATAATATGGGATTCGCGATTCGTTTCTTCGAGGTTTTGCCGAGAAGCGATCGCAAGCGATATTCGTTATTTGCCATTTTAATTCGTTATTCGTAATTCGTGATTCGTTATTTTTCGCAAGAATCTCTTGATACCTCCTATTCTGATCAGTCTACTTGACAAGAAACATAGCTGGCCTAATGTAGTAAGTAATGGCTTTCACCAGTCGTAAGATAAGAGGGGTGGTCGACGAAGGTCCAAATGATGGGCAAGCGAAAGCTTGCCATGAC
>ERZ1292629.417-Hain-H43-01um-R1-417-length-45612-cov-18_pt1 | contig 45612 bp, 73 predicted proteins | sample MGYA00564399_ERZ1292629 | MGnify/ENA primary metagenome ERZ1292629 (study PRJEB36523, sample SAMEA6512636) | groundwater metagenome | collected 2019-01-08 | study: AquaDiva: Metagenomics assemblies of 32 groundwater samples
GCGGTTGCTATGGTGGCGTGACGCGTGACAGCCCATATGCCGGAGTCGCCCCCATACCCGATCCACCCCCGCGTGCCCGATTCGATCCACGACATGTTGCCGTAACTTAACACACGCATTCGCACGTTACTCAATTCCCGCCACATACCGTGCACGCTTCCGTGTGGCTATCCACGCGCGCCGGACAAATTCGGGCTCGCTTGGGGGGCGCCTCCTCCACCTCCGATTCTTCCTCCTCCTCCGACTCGGTATCAGATTCAGAGGGGACGTGAGGAGGCGGTCCATCGTTGAGCCATGCATTGATTACGGCGTCCGTCAGGGCATACGGGGACTGCGCGATCGGCACAATCGACGTCTCGCACCACACGCGGCCCAGATCCTCCTTCCCGGGCGACGGGGGGCGCTTGACGGCCGGCTCTGGAATAATTGTCGTGGTCGGCTCGCTGGTCGGCGCCCTTTCCCAGCAATCCATGTCGCGTTCGAAAACGACCATTTCACACCGCAAATCACAAACAACCTCGTCCAGCGTCGGAAGCAGGTCGACCATCTTCTCTGCCGCCAGCTGTTGCTTGGATTGCCCCGGGCCAGTTCGGGTCTGGATTTCCAATTCGGCAGCAACGCCTATCGCCTCGTCGACCTCGCCGGCGATATCCTGAAGCAGATCACGCAGCAGGCACGCATTCTCCATGGCATTCATCTTGCTTGGGGGAGTTGACGGAGCCGTCATGGCGGGGAGAAGAAAGGGGGGAGGAAACAAGAACGATTCAAGAAATGATGAAATGATCCACAGGCACCATGTCACATGGATCGATCTTCCATGGCAGATGCCCGATCCCGTGGAAGCGCCTCTTATTGTCACACCCTTACATCTCTTTGCTCTCATCATCACTCTCCGGATCGAGGCAATCCCCCTGCCCACACGTGTTGCAGACATCCTGCGTCCGAGCGCGCTTGGTCGGTTGAACTGGGGCAGCCTCCGCGGCCGGCTCGCCGTCGACCGTGTGAGGCCCGCCCAAGTTGTGCCCGACTGTCCCGCGGGGGCGTTCAGCCACCTCCAATTCTCGCTTGATCTTCCCAATGGTGTCGACTTCATCCACGACAGCCGTATGCACGTCTCCAGCAATTTTCCACATGTAACGGACCTGATCCGACATCTTGATGATCGCCTCGTGCAATGCTTGGTTCCGGTGCATCCCCACTGGTTGCAGCCGCTTCACCTCCTCAGAGCACCGACACAGGGCCTCCACACCGGCGTCCAATTCCTCCGTAACCTTACATAAGCGACTGGTGGCCATGGATGAAGGGGGAGCGTTTGGGTGGGCAATAACAAAGATGGCTCGAGAAATGGCACGTGACATGGATCCATGTGACCGTGACGAGAAAGGGCGGATAAATGTGGATGGCAGGAAATGGCGCGGATCCACATCCAAGATGCGGGGGAGGGCCTGCGTTCGATGCAGGAGCCGGCCCAACTAATTATTACGAGCCCTCCCTATTACCGTTGCCGCGATTACCGCCCCGGACACGATCAATATCACATTTCCGCGGTGGATTCACAACAATTGGGACACGAGGAATCCCCCTTTCTTTTCGCCAGACGACTCGCCGCGACATTTGGCGGGGTCTCCGATGCCACCTTTCTGACCCCGAATGGGTCGATATGGATCGTCATTGGGGACACGATAGCCAAGAAGCGATACATCGACGATGCGGCCAAGTTTCCGCCCATATATGCCCGGGAAAGGATTGGAATTAACCACCTCCTGACACAGGAAATGAAATGGCTCGGCTGGCGGCTATTTGACGAGGTCATCTGGCAAAAGCCCAATATTGTCCCTGCCTCCCCGGCGCGTGTCCTGAGATCCCACGAATATATCCTTGCGTTTTGCAGGGATCCGGCCGCGATGATGTGGAATGGATCCTCCGTCAGAGAGCCAAGCAAAACACCTGCCGGAGAGAAGATGTCCTCAACGCGTGGTCCACAGGCAAAAAGCGCCACTCGCATGCGCTCCTTTGTGGGGACATCTGACGGGTTCAGAGCGCGACGAAGCGTGTGGACCATCAACGCCTCCATGTCCCGGGGATCTCACACGGCCACCTTCCCGCGCGAGATACCGCGAATCATCATCCAAGCGTGTTCCAATGCCGGGGATCTGGTGTGCGATCCATTTGCAGGAACTGGAACGACGCTGCTTGAGGCAGATGCATTGGGCAGGCGGGGGGTCGGTTTCGATATTTATGATCACGTGGCATAATTGCATAACTGGGAAAGAAAATCATTTCTTGGACCTCTTTGTGATCGCCCCCCATACCTCACCCTTTCCCCATGGCTGACACCAACACTTACCGACTTTCCGTGGATTTCATGGATGACCAGATACCCAACCCAAGGCCTCACAGCGGGGCCGTGACCGACATTTGGGTGTGGAAGGGAGATGTTGTGCCCGCAAACCGGTTCCGTTTCTGCCGGTTCCTGATCCGCAACTGCCGAGAGGCGGGATTCTCACCGACCCCGTCTGATCTCACCCACCTGTGGACCTTCATCACTGAGGCTCTGACCGACCCCAATTCGGAGGGCAAACTCATCACTCTGCGAATCACGTGTGAAATGCCTCGTTCATTGAAATGGTTTTGGTATGTGTGGGATGAGTGACGAGCGATGAAAAAGTAAAATCTGGCGGCGTGATATTCGCATGGCAAGTTGGGATCTGGGCACCCTCCGCACGGACGTCCCCTTCTGGCGCGGTTACAAAACGGCCCAGCAAACCATCACGACAAATACAAACACCGCCATCACCACGTTTGTGGTCAGAGAAAGCGGGGGTGGGACTTGGGCTTATCCATCCGGAGCCAGCCCAAATACGTATTGGCAGGTGCCCGTTGCGGGTTTGTATCAAATCTGTTATGAACTCAGCATGAACACCACAACTGCGGCCGCAAACGAAATCTTCCAAGGAACACTTACCATAGACGTGGAGAGTGCCCCCGGTGTTGGCGATGAACACTATGCTCGCGTTCAAAAACTTCTCCTCGATACAACCGATGTCAATCCTATGATTCAGGGCTCAATTTTGTTGCGCTTGACCACCAGCAACAAACTCTACCTCCTCGGATATTCAAATTCTGGAGGCACGATAAAAATGCCCGCCTCCACAGCCATCGCTGACAGGATTGATGTGACTCTCCATTACGTGGCCGCCTAATAAATCTGAACCCATTTGAATGGCGTTTCTGGCCCTTGGTTCGACACGGCAAAGTGTGCCCTATTGGCGCGGATACAAAACCACCCAGCAAACCATCACAGCGAGCACATACACGGCTGTCTCAACATTCGTGGAAAGGGAAAGCGGTGGGGGATCGTGGACTTATCCCACAGGGGGCACTCCCAACACCTATTGGTCAGTGCCAAAAAATGGCCTTTATCACATCAATTTCGAATTGAGTTTGGTTAGCAGCACCCCCGCCGCGGGTGAAATCGTCCAATCTTTCCTCGCCATCGATGTCGAGAGCGGTCATGACGAAACCAACGATGAATTCTATGCCCGAACCGAGCGTATGCTCCTATCAGCCTCTGACACAACTTCCATCTCAACTTCATCCACCTGCCTCAATCTCACCACCGCCAACAAACTCTATCTAATTGTTTGGTCCAACGCAGGAGGCACGCTGCAAGTTCCCGACGGCACTGATGTTTACCGGCGTATGGATGTCACACTGCATTACATAGGCGCGTAAGGAAGAATCTCCGCGTTTGGTAACGATGGACTGGAAAGTGGGACTTGTGAACCGCAACGTTCCTTTCTGGCGCGGATACAAAACATCGCAGCAAACCATCTCCTTCAACACAAACACTGCCGTCTCCACATTTGTCGAGCGAGAAAGCGGTGGCGGAACTTGGGCCTATCCAACCGGCGCCTCCCCAAACACCTATTGGCAGGTGCCGCGGACCGGGTTGTATCTCGTCGCCTATGAAGCAAGCGCGAATTCCACCCTCCCCGGCGCCGGCCAAACGCTGCAAATCATGATGAATATCGACAAAGAGAGTGCTCACGGCAGCAACGACGAGCACTATGCACGCACCACGAAAATGCTCGTGTCCAGCGCCAACGCCAACCCAAGGGTCACGGGGTCCACTCTCTTGCGCCTAACCACCTCCAACAAACTCTATCTGGTGATGTGGCATAACATCGGCGGCACCGTTGTCATCCCACACGCGACTGTTGTCTCGGCTCGCATCGACGTGACTCTCCAATATGTGGGGGAGTAACAAATCAATGTCGGGTGGCTCCATCTGCATGTCGGAGGAAGCGCTCTCCCCGGTCGGTCGGCTGCTCCTGCGTCTGGAAATTGAGGGCGCGAATCCGGAGGGCGCGCCGGACTGCCCGCACGGAGACCCTCTCCACTTCCACCACGATGGCTGCCCGTCGTGCGAAACCGCGTAAAATGACGTGTGGGCAGAAGAATAATCGTGTTTTCTCTTTTTCACGAAACGCACACACACACACATATCCGGACCTATGAAGTGCCGTATCCAGAGTCCTTCTCCTCCTGCAATTCATAGAGTTCATCCGCCAGAGCAGCAAACTTCTCTCTTTCCTCCTCCATGCGAGCGAGGGCCAGCGCCATGTTGAGGCAGATCGCCGGTCCGCGATCCTGACGTTCTGGACAACAATTGCGCAGGTAACGAAGCAAATCGCCGGCGTCGGTTTGCGCGTCGGAGATCATCAGGCCAAGGGCAACGGCTCGCTGGACGAGCGACTCGGTGGACATGGGTGTGGGGAGAGTTCGTGGGGCAAATAACAAAGAAGAATCGGAAATGTCACGTTACCATGCCTCATTTTCGCGCCTCTTCTGTGATCTTTCCCCCATGGCAGCGATCGCCCCCCCCACCACCCAAGAAGAAGCAGCACCAATGGTGTGCGCGGACCACCCGGACGAGGGCAGGGGGTTCACGATCTGGCCGGACTTTGGCAGCCTCTGTGCGGCCATGAAGCGCTCCCCGGCCCACGCCCTGACCTTTATGTCGCGGGAATTGGACACGGATTCGCACCTGCACGCCGGGGAGAGAGCGTGCTTCCACGGCGATATCCTCCCCAGCGTGCTGGAGCAGTCCTTCCAGCACTATGTGTTCACCTATGTCACCTGCAAGAGGTGCTCCTCCAACAACACATGGCTCACGTGCACGCGGTCCGCTGGATATCAATTCGTCCAATGCGTGGATTGTGGGGCCAAGACGGCCTCTCCGCGCCTCGAACGGGGCCGCCGCCAGCCTGTTGGTGAGGTTGCCTGAGAGACAAAGAAAATCTGGCGTGTCCTCACGTTCCATGGATGTCCTGCGTCGATATGTAACGGCCCTCCTCATCATGCTCTCCGTCAAAGCGTCCTTTGCGCTCGCCTATGTGGGCATGACGGGGGGGTGGAAGGCACTCTCAGATCCCTGCAATCTGGACCCGGTCTGGCGCAGAGAATGGCCATCCGACCACCCCAACAAGGACACACTTTTGTGTGAGGCACCTGTTGAGGCCGTGCTCAAAGAGTTGGGGCTCACCGATTGGCTGAACATGGCCCTCCGTGGACTTGCCGCCGCACACTTGGTGACGAATCCGGGCATCGGAAGTGCCATTGAAAATGTGATGGCGTGGGCCGCGGATCTTTTCGGGCGAATCTCTTACTCCCAAATCCTTTGCGTGGGGGCGGGATTGCTCTATCTGAACTCGGACGGCCCTCTGCAATTCGTGGCCGACACCGCCGTCCTCCTCTTCTTCTATGAACTCATCTGCCCGGCAAACGCGTTATTCCTGTTCGACCGTGCGCTAACCACCCGCCCCATCAAATTGTGTCCGCCAACGATAAGCCCGGAAATGATGGCGGAACTATTAGAAATGGAGCGGGAAGGAGCGAGACTGAAGCAGAACGCGACACAAAAAACATGAGCAGAGGATGGATTCGAACCATCGACCTTTGGGTTATGAGCCCAACACGCTGACCAGACTGAGCCACTCTGCTCGATGCAAAAAATCTCGGCCCAGAGAAAAGAGACACATATCACATGGCCCCCAAACGTGCCGCCACCCAAAAGAGATGGAGGCGCTTCTTTCTTTGGGTGCTTTACGGTGCCGTGTTTTTACTATGGAGTTTCTTCATTCCAAAACTGATTCCATCTATTTATCAGCAGGCATATTTTGGTGAACCGCCGTTCGTGTTTCTGGGAAGCAAATGGGCAATCACGGGGACGCTCCTTGCTCTCACACTCAGTTCCGGACTAACGTTTCTAATTACGAGACCATCTATTATCTTCTTCTTCCCCATTTATCATTGGTAAAATGAATGTGGACCGCGCATGAAACTTATGGCAGTGAGAGGCACGGTCCCGCGGCCCTATGATGGCGGCTTCATGGGGCGTGTGGTGGACACCATCAATCTCTCCCTGACCGACCTCGAGGGCCACGATGACCCCCAAACGCTGATCCGGGACCGCGTCACCGAAAGGGAGGCACGCGACATCGTCGATTTGCTGAACAAAGGGGGGAATGACGTGGTGGCGACCCGGGAGGCGATTGACCGCCTCGAGGGCCTCTTTCTCAAACCCGGCGACGACATCCGCTTCGGACCCATACCGCAATCGGAAGGCGATGATCGCGCGTGCTATGGGGCGTGTGCATTCCAGCGGGACATTCTGGCCACCGCAGAATTCATTTCTCACCGACAATTCGACATCGAGCCCCACTTCCCCCTCCCCGGAGATCTCAAGCACTGGGTTTTGGTCATCCTCCACGAATTCGGGCACATCCTCCAGTGGCGGGGGTTTGGAATCTATGCGCCCATCGCCAACCAATCGGCCGCATACACTATGCAGCAGGAGATTGAGGCCGATATGTTTGCGCGGGAATTCTTGAAGCGCGCAGGGGTGCGGCTGGCGGCGAGTGGGCCCTTTCGCTGATATATTCATGGATAGGCTGGTGCGGGAAGGTGCATGCCAAATATCGCAGCCAGCCTGCTTGCCTTCTCATCAACGATTGCGCCCCTTTCCAGCAAGCAATAGATTGCGGTTTGCCTGCCAGCAACGATGGCCGCATGCAGCACACTCACCCCCCTCCCATCCGTGAAATTCACACTCGCGCCTTTCTCCAGAAGATAGGCAGCCACATCCACATCACCAGTGGCCTCCACAGCCTGCCACAACAAACTCTCCCCGCACTCGCCGCGAAAGGCCACATGATCGGGGTGCCTATCCCCAAGCAGACGCGCGACATAAGCCCTCCGCTTCATCCACAAATAACCGGCAAACATGCCGCCGGCAACAACAAATCCAGCCCCCGAGGCAAGCACGCCCGTCCAAAAGACCGCTCCAGAGATGGCTGAGAACCACCACATTTCACTCAGGACACCTGTGATGAGTGTCATGGTTATTGCCAGCAGCCGACTGCTGCTCCGGAGGTAATTAAGCACCTCCCCATAATGGCGCACTATCCGGCATTCATAGGCATCCATGCCAGCGACCACGCCGGATATCTCTTATCACAATCTTCCCTTAGGCTTTCTCGCTCTTCTCGCTGACCTCGCTAACCTCACTGGCCTCACTGGTCACTGAACTCGCTTCGGACGCATCCGTGGAGGTCATCGATCCCTCGGATTCTGAATCACGTGGACGCAACTTCCGGCGATGAACACGGCGCGATTTGTGCGCAGGAGGGGCTGCTTCCTTCTCGGGATCTGCCTTCCGTGCAGCAAACATCTTCATCACTGAGTATACCATCACCACCGCCGCCACACCCGCCAGCCCCACCCCCGCCAAAATGAGAATATCCTTGCCTGTGATGATTCGAGCACCGGGTGGGATAGATTGTGAAGGCTGAACGGGGCGCGGAGGGGGGGGTTGAGGGGGAGGAGGGCGGTAATTGGGTGCGGGGGCATAAGGCGCGGGGGCTACTTGCTGTGGGCGTGATTGGAGGGGCGGAGGGGCGGGGATGTGGACCTCCTCCTCGGCGAATTTGACTTTGGGCGGGACATCCGCCCATCTACCCCGGGCCTGCTCGCGAATCTCTCGGTCCTCCTCGTCCCTCTCCATCTCCTCGCGCTGGCTGGGGGGGCTGTATGCTCGTTCTTCGTCGGTTTGCAGGCTCATGACACACTGCGAGAGACACTCTGTGATGAGATTGTTTTTTTCCCTCCCCGCACACTCGCTCACACAAACATCTTCAACATTTTTCACATTCCAGCGCTTCCATAATCATGCGGGCGCGGACGGTCTCGCGCAAGGACGCGGGCCCTATCATCGCTATCCGCGCATCCCACTCTTGCGTGAACGGCTCGGTCTTGAGGGCGGCGTCGACGAGCGCATTCATCGCCTCGTTCTTGGAGAGAGGACGCGTCGGGGTGTCGGTGTGCAGCCATGCCGCTGAAACGCCACACAACTTGGGCCGCCCACCCGCAACCTCCATAAAATCAGAGACATCTTCCGGCGCGTTGGGGCAGGTGTTTTCGTCGGCGAGCCACAGTTGCCGCCCGCAGACGTCCGCGCACACAATTCCATCCTCCACATAACACCGGCGCGGATCAAAGGGGGCGGACATGATGATCACAGGATAGAAAGAGGCGCGAAAATGGTATGTCACGTGAGCATGTCACATGCATGGACGGTGGGGAAAGGCGATGGATAATTCTGGGAAGATGAAGAGGCATGGTTGTCTGGCTTCCTCTCATCATCGCGTGTGGGGCAGGCATTGGGATGTGGTGCAATCTCAATCGCCCCTATCTGCGCTATGTCCGGGCCCGAATCGCCACGAAACTGCTGGTGTGGGCCTTCTTGGACGACAAATGGATGGCGCAGGCCCAACGCTCCAAACCCAACAAGAAACCCAAACTCTCAGCATCCCCGCTTGCTGCTCACCTATCCACCGGACGCGTCATCTGGACAATCACATGCCCACCGTGGCCCGATCCCGAGCAAAATGAGCAGACCGTCACGGAAGCGGACTATGACGCCATGGCGGCCCACGTCGCGAGCCTGATGTCGGGAGAGGAGATGCCCATCCTCTATCTGGGGCATGCAAACCCGCGCGCCTATCAAATGCAGCCCGTCCTCACCGAATCCGGAATCGATTTCTTGGCCGTCAAGGAGGACGACGATCCGGCCGACGACAATTCAGGATTTGACGGTGGAGAGAACGACACCATTGAGAATATCCCACCTCTCAATTCATGAAAGATGACCCCTCCAATATGTAAGAGCAAAACAATCTGTCGCCTCCACACGAATCCATCTGATGGCCACAAACACGTGGTGGGAAAGGGCCGTGGTGTTGCTGCTGGCCGTGTTCCTTTTTGCATGGCTCTATCCGGTGGCGATGGGTTTGTATGGGGTGGAGTGGCCCCCCAACGACGCATCTCCGGACGAATTGGCCGTGCTGGATGGCTATTGGTGGAAAATTGGTCTCTGGTCCGGGCTGGTCATCATCGGTGCCATCATTCTCGGCGGTTTGGCTGTGTGGGGGGCCGAAAAGCACAATGAAGAAATAAAGGAGCGCGGTTTGCGAATGAAAAACATGTTGGCGAAAGTGGATGAAGATCGTCGCCTGCGAGAAGAAAAAAGGCAAGAGATGGCACAAGAGACAAAGGAAATCGCACGGGCGGTCAAATTGCACAAAGCGCTAAAAGAGGCAGACCTCCCTCCCAGACCCGCAACCACCAACCTCCTCCGCAGGAAATGGTGGGAATGAAGAATGTGAGCCCAACCAATGGGTAATTGTTGGTGCACTCCGGGAAAGGCTTTCGATGGGTCGACAAACCGCTTTGTGCGCACACCAATCCCGCGCGTCTGTGACGGCGACACGATAATCGCAACCTTCCCGCGCGCCGACCTCCTCCCATCCCGCAACGTGTGCGTGTCGGTCCGCATCTTGGGTATTGACACTCCGGAGAGGCACTCCAAAGACCCAGCCGAAAAGGAAGCGGCAGAGAGAGCAACCGCCACGATGCAGGAGATCGTCGCCGCCCACACCATCTTCACGAAACTCGACCGCCACGACAAATATGGCGGCCGCTTCTTGGGCACGCCCGTCATCCACTTCCACGGCACCGAAATCCCCCTCTCGCGTCTCATGGTCGCTTGCGGCCATGCCCGGGAATATGCTGGTAACAGGAAGATCCCGTTTGCGGCGTGGTATGACCCGGCCAAAATCAAGCCGTGGCGGGAGGTCCTCCGTGAAATGTCGCGTGAGAGCCAATGACGGAACAATCTGACCTATGCGATATTCACGGGTTCATGAGCGGGGAAGAGGCCAGCCATGAGACTTTCTATGGTGTGTCGCTTGCCGGCAACAAAATCGAATGGGGGCGGCGGCTGTGGCTGTTCCTATTCGACCTCGCACAGGCTTATAACCCCCGCAGCAGGCCGCAGCGAGAAAGCATGCTGGAGATTCTGAACGCCCTCCCCCACCGCCTCCCCTGCCCCGAGTGCCGGGTTCACACCGCCGAATTCCTCCGCCAATTCCCGCCGGACAAACCGTGCCTCCTGCTGGAGACGACGGGCGAACTGATCGTGCCCTTGGACTCGGCTGAGAATCTCACCGACTGGCTCATTCTCTTCCGCGAGCGGTCAAAAGAGGCGTAAAAAAATCTGCGGCGTGGTCATCTCAGCATCCCGATGTCCAGCGAAATCTGCAATCCCGCTCTGGGGCTGGCTAACCCCCCGCAAATCCTGCTCAAATCCGGGCTCAAGGCTGGTCGGGTGCGCACCGTCGACGATGTGAACGCATACACTCTCACCACCGGGGATCTCCAATGCGGTTACATCACCTCCGCCAGCCTCACCGCTGCGGCGGCATACACACTTCCGGCTATCGCCAGTATGCTCTCTGCCGGATACGTGAAGGGGGACACCTTCTCGTGCGTGCTGAACAATGGTAATGCTGCTGGCGAGAATATCACCATCACGGCAGGAGATACCACCGGCGTTTTGTATGGGCCTGTGCTGGTTGCTCCCTCAACCACCGTCAATCTGAGGTTTTTGGTGACGGACGCAAGCGGCAACTACAACACCTACATCGAGCCCGCGTTGGGAAGTGGCGGCGTGGCTAACACCGGTGTTTGCGCGACTTCCGTGGCGAGCCCTATCACTGCGGCCGTTGCGCTGACCGCCGCAGATTCGGGAGGTGTCTTCGGCATCACGCAGGATGCTGGCGGATTTGACATTGATTTGCCTGCTGCTCAACGTGGCCTGCGTTTCCTCTTTGTGCTCACCACCGCTTCCTCGGCAAACGTCACCATCACAGTCTTGGCGGCTGCATCGACATTCATCGGCACTGTGACTGACGCAGACGCCGATACCGCGGCCACGCTCACTGGGGCTGGATCCACGGTCACCTTCCCGAACGCAGCGGTGGTTGGAGACAGCGTTGAATTCATTGGCATTTCAACCGCCCTCTATTTGGTGCGCGCGTTCTCCTCTGCCGATGCTGGAATCACCATCTCTTAGATATGATTAAGGTGCTGGCTTCATGAAAAAATCTGCGGCGTGGTCATCTCAGCATCCCGATGTCCAGCGAAATCTGCAACCCTGCTCTGGGGCTGGCGAACCCCCCGCAAATTCTCCGCAAATCCGGCCTCGAGGGCGGGCGGGTGCGCACCATCGACGATGTGAACGCATACACTCTCACCACTGGGGATCTCCAATGCGGTTACATCACCTCCGCCAGCCTCACCGCTGCGGCGGCATACACACTTCCGGCTATCGCCAGTATGCTCTCTGCCGGATACGTGAAGGGGGACACCTTCTCGTGCGTGCTGAACAATGGTAATGCTGCTGGCGAGAATATCACCATCACGGCAGGAGATACCACCGGCGTTTTGTATGGGCCTGTGCTGGTTGCTCCCTCAACCGCCGTCGTTCTGAAATTCGTGGTGACGGACGCGAGCGGCAACTACAACACTTACATCAAGCCCGCACTGGCAAGCACGGGCTCGGGCAATTATGGAGTTGTCAGGACATCGGTTGCGACCCCAATCACTGCCGCCACGACCCTCACCTTGGCAGATTCTGGGGGCATATTCAGCGTCAGTCAGGGTGCTGATGCAACCTTTGCAATCACTGTTCCGACCCCCCAACGCGGCCTTCGTTACGTCTTCGTGCTGGGTGTGGCCGACGACCAAACGGTGACGATTCACGATACCGCGACGTCAGCGGCTTTCATTGGAACGATCGTTGATGATGGACCAACCACCATCGCAGTCACCGCTGCGGGCACGACCCTTACCTTTGCGGCCTCGACGGCAGTCGTTGGTGATCACATTGAATTGACGGGCGTTTCATCCACCGTCTATTTGGTGCGCGCGTTCACGTCCGCGACTGCCGGAATCACTGCCTCGACGCCGTAAATTTGATTCAATCTGATTCAATGACATTTCGCACACGTCGGTTCTCCCGTCAAACAATCCACCTCCCAGTAACTCTTGCCATAGTGCCAGAAAATCTCCTCCCCCGTCGCGATGTCCCGGATCGCCCACAAACGCAAGCCGGGGTCGCCCTCAAAGAAACCCGCATTCACACGGCAGAGACCCCGCTTCTTCTGCGCAGGGAAGCAATCATTGGAATAGCGCAGAATGCTATCCTGCGTCGAATTGCAATCAATTACCCATTCCTCGTTCAATTCGAGCGCATAACACGAGCGATATGTCGGTGCGTGGACGATGCTCGCAGGCACCAACGCACCGGTGAAATAGCCAATGGGGGTCTCGCGCCTGAAATCCCGGGCTGCAAAGAGACCCAAGCCAGCCCCGGGCAGGGTGGAGGGACCCACCCGCAGCCCCGTGTGCAGGGGGAGATGCCGCGAGCAGAATTGCGCTGTGATGCATGTGATTCGCGAGCAGCCGGGATGCTCACATTGCACGCACTCCCGTTTGTGCATCAGCCCCGGGGCCGGCGCCAACACAACCTTCCGGCGTGCGGAGGGAAGGGAAAGCGCCATCGAGCGGGTATCGACCTCTCGCATATTTTACGCGCTCGCAACCTCATCTGGAATTGGAGCCACCAAGAAAGCACCGGCAAATCGCGGATCCTTGATCACGGCCATCTTCCTGCCCTTGTTGGCGACCAACTGCCGCCAGACGATGCCACGGAAATCGCAATAGTGGAGCGATCCCAACCCAGCACCATAGCATCCCTCCTTCAACTTCATGAAAACCGGGTTATCCATGTTTGGATCGCACGCCCAATCCACGGGGCGGACACACACATCCCATCGCAGCCCCTTGGCTTCATCCCAGAAAAGCAGCGAGTTGCCCATGAGGAGGCACGTGAGGCGGGGGGAGGGGGTGGCCATGTGGATCGGAGATGGATAGCAACCGAGAAATATGTCACGTTACATGTTACAAACTCGATTCACACGATCACTTCAGAGCCACGTGCTCGCACCATATGCCCCCCTCCCCCGCAACCACATAGACCCGCGTCCCCCTTGTGATGCTTAACACGACATTATCCCACACTTTGAGGAAATCCAAGCAGCCCACCTCTCCCATCTTTTGCGCACGGCACAAACGGCGCAGATGCTGGAAAAAGAGCCGCTTGTTCCCATTTCCCAGATCGCGCCTGTTGATGCAAAGGCCGACCTCGTAATCCTCATCCTCCGTGGGCCATTGCACCACCGTGCCCGTCACCACACACGAATCGCCCGTCACCATGCACTGAAAATGGGGGCGAGAGAAAGGGGAGGACATGATATGCAAGCCCGCGAAAATGTCACGTGATAATTGTCACATACTCCACCCCCACCGAAGATAAAATCTATCGCCCATTTTGCACAATTCACATTTTTGCTCGGTTTTTGCTCGATTTTGCTCGAAATCAGGCCTGACAATCTGGAGAAAATCCGTCCACATCAATTCGAAATCCTCACGATTCAAGCGACCCATGCCCTCATACGCCGTCGCATCCCCGAGGAGCACAAACACACCTTCCTTGCACCGGGGATCCAATCCTTCAATGCCCATCGCGGCGCAAGTCAGGGCCTCTGCCTTTTTGAGGCGCAAATAATCATGGAATTCTCCGCGTGCGATAAATACAAGCCGTGCTGTTTGGCGGAGAGGGGAAGACATGATATGCAAGCCCGCGAAAATGTCACGTGATAATGGTTCCGGTCACGATCCCCACGTGAGAGAGAATTGATCACCAATCTTGCGCACCACACACTCCCGCTCGGTGAATGCGGGTTCATTCATGCGGAGGAATTCCTTCCACATCCACCTGAAATCGTTGTAATCCAATTCACCCAAACCGACGTATGTTATCGCTCTTTTGAGGCCCACAAACAACTTCATCTGCCGTTTCAATGCCACCGTCTCACTGTCCACCGTAAAAACGGTTTGCATCTCACCCTCCCTCATTCGCGCGGACAAATGGTTCTCTGCATGATAAGAAAACACAATCCACAGCGAGGGGGGGTTGGGAGGCAGCGTGCGAATGCGGCCCCATTGAAGATAGAAGCGGCTGGAAATACGGCACACCTCACATTCTTGCTCAACAAAATTCGGCTTGACCCTCTTGAGGAATTCTCCCCAAATGTTCTCGAAACTCTCCCGATTCAGCGCACCCAAGCCCGCATCCACCGTCGCACTCCCAAGGATATCCCACACCTCCTCCTTGCGCTCAGGGCACACTGCTTCAATGCCCAACATCACATTCGTCCATGCCCCAATCACTCCATCATATTTTGCGAGGAGGATGTTTGCATGTGCGCCAATCACAATCCGCAGCGGGCAACGAAAAACTTCGGCCATTGCACAATGCTCATAAGCAATTTATTGCCGTGAAATATCCGCGACACATCCGCAACAGAGAACAATCTGGGCGGGATGCGTGTCCATGTTTGCACCTCGCACGACACGCTCCCTTTGGGACGGAGAGGACGTGCCCGACGAACCCGTCGAGAATGTGGACCCGCGGCCGGTTATTGTGCCAACGTTGCGAGCCCGCACGCAGATGATCTTTGACCCCCCGACTCCCGACCAAGCGGCACCCCGCGCCAACATTCCCTATCAGGGGGAGTTGCTCATCCCGACGTTGGGGCTGAATACGCTCTGGACGCGCGCCGAAATCGACCGGGGGGCGCCACGGTCAGAATGGGGGCAGGCGACGGAGAACATGCTTGCCAGCCGCGGACCCGCAACCCGCCAGCCATTGCGTCCCAGCCGATTTGCCACACGGAAGATTGAATAAAAATCTGCGCGCTCTCACATCCCGTCATCATGTCTGCCCCAGTTTGTGGTGGATACTCCATCGCCGCCAAGAGCACCGAATGGAAGAACTTGGCGGTGTTCACCGCCCATATGGCCGTGCGGAGGCTGCTGGTGGATCTGACCACCGAGCAGAAGATGAAGGACGCGCTGAATTGCGGTGTGTGGTCCGCGGATAAGACGTCGTGGAATCCCGTGCCCACCGCCTCTCTCTCGGCGGCGTATCTGGCATTGCTGGAGTCATTCTTCTCCAAGACGCAATTTGAGGACTGGCTGGTGAACACGAATTGGGAATGCCACCGGGCGCAGGTGGCGGGAGGCAGCCTGCCTCTCGGAGATCCCACCAAATCCGTGCTGGTGCCGCAATTCCAATCCGGGGGGCTGGCTTCTGGCTCGATCGCCCGCACCATGCTGACATCGGCCCTCCAAACCATCACGCAAGCCGCTCCTTCCCCCCTCGTGGGCTATCTTCTCTTCGTGGCCTGCTTGCGACATGCAGTGCTCGAATTCACGCCATCCCAAGGACGAGACACCAACGCCGACGCCCTCGTGCAATTGAAGATCTGGGCCTCGGAGGCGGATTACGCGGCGTTTGTGCCCGCCTTTGCGTTCAAGTGGCCGCTGCTCAATGAATGCGTGCAATTTCTGCCACCCACCCCGGCTTCTGCCACCCCCGCGACGACTCGGCATGCGGAATCAAAGGCGTTCCCGATATGGGTCGTGCCCACGGTGGTTGGCGGGTTGCTCCTTGCGGGCGGCGGCTATTGGGGATACAAGAATCGCGCAATGTTGAAGCAAAAGGCGGGCCGTATCGGGCAGAGGTTGCGCCGGGCTGTGAAGGTTGCTTGAAAAAGAATATGACAAGAATCAGATTCATCCAACGCAAAAAAATGTGCGGCGAGGTCATCTGGCCTCGCACATGACTGTTGGGCAATCTGGCAATGGATCCTCTCTCAATGCCGACGTGCAAGTCAATGTCGCTTCCTATCAGAAGGGCCTGAACGTGCAGTTGGTGGCCGTGATGGAATCGCAGAAGTATGCCACCGAATTCTTCAATGAGGTGGTGCCGCTGGCTCCGTATGGGCAGGGAATGCTGGAGCAGACGATTTCTGGCAACTCCTCGTGGGGGAACACGTTCACGGTGGAGGTGCCTCGGCACATCGACGGTGTGATTGAGAGTTGGCTGAAGGTTGTGACCCCCGCGCTGACCAAGAACAGCACGGATTTCGACGACGGCGCGTTCGAGGTCTACTATGCGAACCATTTCGCCGCCGCGGTCCTCTCGACGGGCACGTATTCGATGGGGGGTATTCTGGTGGATTCTTTCGACAGTTATTCAGTCCACGGCCTGAGTGAACTCCGAAAGCCCTCTCGGCTGGAGACGAACGAATCGATGATGAAATCCACGGACGTGGCGACGTTGGTGCGGTGGTCCAAGGTGGCTCGCGACGTGTGGGTCCGGATGCCCACTGCGCACTCCGAATCTGCGGCCCACATGATTCCGGCCGGTGCCATCCATTACTCCAAGCCCGAGTATCGGTTCACCCTCTCGACGCAGGCCAAGTGCATCTGCGCGTCTCCGGCTGTGGCGCTCACCACGAAGTCGACGTTCGTGAAGGCGGCGGGCACGTCCACGAATCCGCTCTATGTGGCCAACACCCTCTCCTGCACCATGTGGTTCATGGTCATCTATCTGCATGATGTCGAGCGCAAGGACATCCTCGCATCCGACATCGTGTTCATCTTCCCGTTCACCAGTTCGCTGGTGTCGACGGTGACGGTGACGACGGTGGCGGCATCTGCGACAAACACGCAGACCATCGACCTGAGCAGCATCCATCCACTGGCCATGCTCTATTTCTTCTATCAGGCCGACACGCACGATCCCGACACGTCCGGCTCTGACAATGACCGCTTCAACTTCTCCGGTGGCGGGTATGCGAATGCGCCCGAGGATGCGTTTGAATGGGCTCAGTTGACGGTGAACGGCTCGCCAATCTCGGCCGAGCACGGGCCTCTCTATTGGCGCGACTTGCAGCCGGGGATGTTTGCGGAGAGGAAGCCCGATGGGTTCCTTTACATGCACTCGAATTCTCGCCGGCCGTTTGATCCCACGCAGCCGAGTGGTGGCCTGAACGGTGCCTTTGTCGAGAATCAGAAATTGAAGGTGAAGTGGACTGGTGGCACTCTGGGGCTGGGGGCTGGGAAGTTGCGCGCCTATGGGTTGGCGTGGAGTTCGGCGACGGTGAGCAACAACCGGTTCACGCTGACTTACAAGGCCGCTTAGACAAAGAGATGTTGGCATCTCCGCACGCGCAAAAGAATCTATTTCTTGCCTATCACACACTCCATGGATCGCAAACAAGGAATGCCTATGTGGGCGTGGTTTCTCGTCGCTCTCGGTGTGCTTGTCGTCGGGTGGTTTGTCGTGCAAATCGGCATGATGCTTCTGGTGCGGATGGACATGATGGCCGCAAAGAAGCCCTGTTACCCCACCATGAATCCGTGGGAATGGATGACGAAATGCGTGCTCGAAAAGGCGTAGGAAAATCTGCGCCGACTGCATCCGTGCTCGTCATGCATATTAGCGAGCGTGCCAAACTTCGTATGAAGTGGGGGGCCGGCTTGGTGTTCGCGGCGGCCGCTCTCTATGCCACTGGAATCATGGTTGGGTGGTGGACGTGGAAATTGGGCGCGATGTCCTATGGCCCGCGGGGGTATGATGGAGAGCCGCGGGGTCGGCAGGCTGGGGACGTTTTCGCCATGGACATCACCGCCCTCCGTCAATACATCGCTCAGCAGATGTCCGCAAAGGCCCACCTGAGTGAGCGGACGGCACAGTATCGGCGCACGGGCACTCCGGTGCCTGCCAGCCACCTCGCTGAGGAAGAGGGCGTTCAGCGCCGAATCCAGCAAGCGCAGGATCTCTTGGCGCGGAAGGAGCAGGAAGCGGCGGCTGCTGGGGCGTCTATTGCATCATCGGCGGCCGGTCGCGCGAATCAGGTTGCCGCACAGGACGCGATGGATCGGGGGGCTTTCCGCGACGTGCAGAGACCCGTGGGATATAGTGGCGGGGGTGGGGGCGAGGGTGGACCCCTCGCAGCCAGCAAACTCAAGATGGTCGCGCAGGTGCTCGGTTCTGGCCCGCGCATCCCCGCCCGGAACTTGGGAGTGGGAAATGTGCGCGCGCCGAGTTATGGACATGGCCCAAAATCGGCGATTGCCAGAGATCCGGTCTCTGACACCACCCCGCGACCCGTGACAACCTTGGAGGGGCTGCCTCCCGGCATCAATCGCAAGGCTCCCACGGGGGCGCTTGTGGCGAGCGGCCCGCCTCCCGATGACACTGTGATTGGCGGCGGCCCGAAACGGCAGGCCGCACCGGGCAACTATGGCTTCAGGCAGGGGCGTGGAAGGAGGGGTGCGTAAGAAGATGGAAAGAATGTTAGGCGATATTGAATCACGGCAATGGAAACTGCTTGGGGCGGACCACTTTTCGAGGCTCACCTCTATGTGCCGATTGCGGCCCAGCAATTCTTCGCGTTCCTGATTGGTCCACAGGGGGCACGGGTTGCCTCCCTGCGCACAGAGACTCACTGCAAGATATCAATGGATTTCGCCAAGTCACAGATTTACCTCCGCGGCACCCAGACCGACCTCAATTCTTGCGTCATGCGCATCATGCAACTGGCCAATGGCTTCTTCTCATCCGGCATGTCGCAGCGACGGGCCCAATTCGTTGCGCACATCCCGCGCCCCTATCTGGAATGGATGGCCCCGTGCTCCAACCGCTTTGTGGGCGACGTGATGCAGACCGAGCAGGTGCCGGAGATCGATGAAGAGGCGATTGCTGGAGGGATGGGTGAGGTCTGAAATTTGCCTTTGGATATTCCCAACAAACACATCACAACTTCTTCCGTCGCTTCTTCCCACAGCACCCCCTTTCGATTTGCTCAAAGAAATCGCCCTTGCTGATCCCCACCGCCGTGTCAATGATGGATTGCACCACCTCCTTTCCGGAAAGGAAATCCAGCGCCATGCTTTCGTGGGGGGTCAGATCGCCGTGCGTCTTCACCTCGCCGACCAGCGCCTGCACCAAAGCGTGCACCACACTGCTCTTGTCTGCACCAGCCAACCGATAGGTGGCCTTTGCATTCTCCACGCGCGCCATGATATCCACAATCAGGTGCGGCAACTCGGCGACCACCTGTGTCTCAGCCAACCGCAACACCTCCGGCAGCAGGCTGGTTATGATGGCAGAGAGTTCCATTGTAAGCACCCCAGATTCTTTCTCAGACATTGATATTCGCGGCCAGCGCACTCTCGGCATCATAGAGCGGGTCCGGGGGGCGGCGAGAGAGTTCCAGCGTCGGGTCCACCCCCTCCGACGAATCCGTCCGCACAGACCCAAACTGGAACGTGAGTGTCCCCCGCCCAGACTGGTAACGGCCCAGACTTGGCACACGTGGATTGGCAGTGGCCAGCCCCTCTTGCGTCTCTCGAACCTGTGGATTTGTCCGCACCACCGCAGCACTCGCCGACCGCACACTCTCGCGCCGGAGAGTAAAAGCCTCCTGTGTCCCGGCCCCACGCACATCCATCTCCACTCTGCCCACCCGGAGCGGCTCGACAACCCGGCTGTTAAAGCGGCTGTGGCGACTCTCCCAAGAATTGCCTTGGGGGCGCCTCTCTGCCCCCTCCCCGACACCCCCCGGCACCAACACCTCACGATCGATGCGGGTCACAATTCGCTGCGGAAGAAGGCCATTGCTATCGATGGGTCGGGGCTCAACGCCATCATAAGGATTGGAATAGGAGAGCGGTCGCTGCCGATCCAGCCCCATCAATTCCTCGTTGGGGATACGCCTCTTGGTAAGCACCTCAATGCGATCATATTCATCCTCCTCAATGAACCGGGGTGCTGTTACGTATGTTGGCGCTCTCCCGCGCTCATCCGTGCCTTGGGGGTTGAAATCCCGGGGGCGGAATTGGGGCTCCTCCTGTGGGTGGATGCCCCTGCGGTTTGGCGCTTCCTGTGGCCACGCCCTCTCGCGAAATGACATCCGCGTCAGAAACTCGGAGGCATTTGCGGCTGCATCTCTCACATCCCGTGGAATGTGCACCAATGCCTCCTTATCCTCCATCGTCGGGCGCAAAATCCGTCGGGAGCGCCGTGTCTGCGAGCCCAACACCGGCCCAATCAGCGGGCTTGTGTCGAGGTTGGGATTGGGGTGCCGGGTCCATGTCGCAGCCGCCTCCTTGCGCACGCGGTCCACACGCTCACCCCGCCGCGTCCCCCGCAACGGGGTCGTGATGTCAGGCCCCGTGCCTATCTTGATTTCATTCTCCCGCGTGCCGAGACCCACCGAATCGGGAATAATCGCCCTCGCCGCGAACGGAACATCCCCTTGCGGCGTATACATCGGCCGATACGGGGCGTCCACATTGTTTTCTGAAGGAAATGTGCCAACGTCCAAGCGCGAATAATCACGTGACATTTTCGCGCTCTTTCTCACCACGATCGCTCATGACCTCCCCCCTCTCCCCAACCAAGACCATGGGTCTCACCCAAGATTTGAAGGCCTTTCGCCAACTGTTTTATGAAGAACAAGGCGCACCACCCATGATCCTGCGCCTTTCTGAGGCCGACAAATTGGAATTGGTGGTCCCGCTCACCACCGGCAAGATGACTTGGAACTCGGCCGATCTTGCTCTTGTGCTTGCGGCCGTGGACATTCCCTCTGACCTGCCTGTTGACATCTGGAATGATGCCGATGATGAATCCTTGGTAATTCGTCACCAACGCGGAGAAGGATTCGCCAAGATGACGGTGATCAACTGTCTCCGCACCCCCACCAACAAGAGCCAAATCGGATCCAGAAAGACCATTCCGCAAGAAAGCGGTCCAACGACGCAGATGATACGGGCCTATGTGGATACCATGGAAAAGCAAATCGATGACGCTTTGGCAAGGGGGAATGCTATTCTTAATCGCAAGATCGCCGGCGAAATCAAGGCCGAATTCCCACTCAAGGATATCCAAATCGTCGCCGAGCAATCTGGAGTATCGCACGCCACCGCTATCGAGGCTCTCCATGCCAACAACGGAGACATCGTCTCCGCGATCATGAAATTGACTATGTAACCCAATACGATCACGTGACATTTCTCGCGCCCTTTCTCTTTCTGCCCACCATGTCCTCGATCGTCCCTAATCTATCGCTGGATCAAGTCAAACGCCGCGACGTCCGCAAGACGGTGGTTGAGAACATCCGCACCCTCGCCGCCAACATTCACGCCATCTGCGAGGAAAGCGTGTTGGAATTTGACGCTCTCTGGGTGGAAGAGGAGGGAATCGCAACACGCCCCCATCTGGCTGGATCAGAGATGACACGCTATGAAGAATTGGTTCAATCCCTGAATAGCCAAATCCGAGCCACCGCCTTCAACGCGTGCAAGGCTCTTGACACTGATTTTGTGTTGCAGGAATGAGTGTGTTGGCGTGTCAATGAACATCACGTGACATTTTCGCGCTCTTTTCATGGATAACCTCCTCCGCGCCCACGGAGAGGGGGGGCGCAAATTCCTGATCGTGGGCGGGGTGGGTGCGGGCAAAACGTGGCTCATGGACGCATTTGCGCTCAGGCTCACGGAAGAGGGCAGAAGAATCCAGCGCACCAGCCCCGAACAGGAGGTGTGGCATGGGCGGTCGGTGGAGGCGGTGATCAGCGACTTCTCGGCGAGTGGTGGTCTCATTCTTATTGTGGATAACGCAGAGGAGGACACGGATTTTGTCGCTGCCATGTTCAAGGCGTGGACGTTCGCGCGCCGTGTGCTGCTGGTGGCGTGCTGGCCAGAGACGCGTCTGGCTCTCCACGGTGCCGTCCGCGTCGATCTCCCCACGCCGACTCGCGGGGCCATTGCCACCATCTTACGTGCCCGCCACTTCTCTCCCCGCTTTGTTGTCGACGGCGACATCCAAGCCTCCATCATCGCCGCGGAGAGCGGATTCAGGCGCGGAGACATGGACAAAGGCTGCCTCTCGTCGAATCTGATTCACCGCCTCCACTGCGCCTCCACAGGGGTGGACGCACCGGGCCGTGACATTTTGAGCACATTCGATGTGATGTTGGGGGCGGTGATGGACAAACCCGAGCAATTCTGGGAAGAGGATTTTCAGGACAGGATGGGGCACATGGCCGAGATGGCTGCTGCCCACACCACACACACAGAGGCTTGGAGGGAGGCACCGATGCACACCGCCAACATGGAGCGGAGTGCCGACTTGGCTTACTCCCGCCTCTTTGAGATATTCCCGTGGCTGGAGAGAAAGGCCATGGCCGACCACCCCCTCTATGTCGATCTGGTCTATGCCCGTGTGGTGAGCGTGTTCAAGAGGGGCACGCAATTCAAGGGCAAGAAGCGGATGGTGCCTCACCGCCTATCCGACAAAACCCGGAGAGTGACACTGGCCCTGTGCGGGGAGGCTGCCAATGTGGCCCGCCTCACGCGTGTGGCGGAAGAGGGGGCGATGGTGCATACATTGGATGCGCGGTGGAAGCGGGTCCTCTGCTCCCATGCCGCCAGCATCCAACTCGCGGCTCCTTTGCCGCCCGCGGGGAATGACGAAAATGAAGAGCCTGTTATTGGCGTCGAGGAAGCACCACCGGCTTTGTCACCGGCGGCCTTCATGCAACGGTTTCGTCGGCTGAAATGATCTTTGCCCACTGCTCAATGTAACGGATCACCATGTCGCATGCCTTTCCTGTTCCCGGCGTAGATTTGATGCAAGAGCAAAACTCGGCCAGCCCATCTCGTTGGGCCTGTGTGGCATTGATCAGGGCATCAAGCAGGCGGCTTGCACCAGCAGTTGGTTCCAATTCCTTGTGGTCATACGCCTCCTCCCCCGGGATGTAAACACCGATATCGAAAAGCATGCTCTGAAGCGTGCCGAAAACGCCAAACCGGCAGGCAAGGTCCACCGTCCACCAAGTCTGCGTGCGTGTGCACCCGTGCTCTTCATATGTGCGCATGCTGTGGAGGGTGATGTCCAGCGCGTTATCTCTCCACCGTGTGCTCAGGCGGGAAGAGATCGTGGCCATGATCAGATCGGGCGCGAAAAGAATGTCACGTGATTCAGAGCCACTTGATATATTCAAGCACTTCCTCAAAGGACGCGCCCTCTTTGCCATCGGCGTTGGGCGTGCATAGCCGAATCACATTCTCACGTTCTGCTTCCGTGGCATTGATCAAATTGTCCTGAAGAAATCGGGCGTTGTTAACATCCCTCTTGCAACACAAGCGCGCGTCCTTCTCAAAAAAGCCCAATGTCCCGCTCTCATCATATTTAGCCACAACCTCAATTCCCACATAATGCCTCGTAAAAGGGTATCTTGCCCACGTCCGATTTCCCTGCAAACGCAAACAAACGCCCTCCTTGTTCTCAAGCGCAAGTAATATCAGGCGACATGAAACTTGATCAACCATGACAAAAAGGGCGCGAGAAATGTCACGTGATTCTGTGTTGTTTGATCACATCTTGCGAATGAAATCAACCACATCTTTTATGTCCGGCACATCCGCCTTCAAGCAAAATTCAACCAGCGCATCACGCTTTTCTTGAGTGGTATTGATCATCTGATACTGCAAATAATTGGTGCCGATCTCATGCTGGGATGACCAAGATCCGCGGCGGACGTCAAAGATAGAAACAGACCCCTTGAAAGCATCCACACTTGCAATTTTCACACACTCCCACACCGTTCGTTGGCTGCCCCCTGGCCACTTTTTTTGTTCGTCGGCCTCAGTGCACAACACAATCGCACCAACCAATTCACCGTTGTCATCACTCGCTCCAATAGTTAGGCGCAATGACGAGGAAATAGTTTTGGACATGGCGGCGATCAACAAACGAAAAGGGCGCGGGGAATGTCACGTGATTATTGATCACAAATCGCACTCAGAATGCCGCAAGCACTTTGAGCGCCTCGTCGAATGCGGTAATCCCGTGCAATTGCCGCGCCAATTCGTTGCGTCGATCATCGCCACACGAAAAGACTTTGTTGACGAACTTGCGATCGATCCTCTTGAACACAGCGAACTGCCCCTCTTCAATAGACACAACAACCCCCAAACGAAACAGCGTTTCCCCTTCATCTCCTCCAACACAAATGGCCTCAAAAACAACTTCCCCGCTGGCATCATACAAAATGAAATCCAGATCGGCGCGGACAGTCAACTTGGTCGACATGGCTAAGAAGAAGAGGACGAGATGGAAAGGCGCGAAATATGTCACGTGATCACTTTTCGCGCCCTCATGGATCGTGTGGCGGAAGAGGCCCGACGGGTCGGCGCGCATCCAGACGACGCCATGGCCCTCTTTGTGCAGGAGGTGCTGCCGGAGAACATGGAGAAGGCGGAGGCGGTTCTGAAGCACGCACGGGGGAGGGAGCCGCCAGCGAAACGGGTGCGGAGGACATACAACCGCACACGAGTGGCCCGCCCCTCCCGCGCCCTCCCCCTCCCCGTCGCGATCCCAGCATCCCTGCCCCCGGACGCACCCCCGGAGAGCGTCAATCGCCAAGAGCAGAACCGGCGACTATCTGGTTACATCCAGCAGCAGGGGGCGGAATTCAACGCCATGAGGGAACGGGTGGCGGCTGCTCTGGGGCGGATCAACTCGGAACTGATTCCGCAGGTGCAGGAACAGGGTGGGCTCATCGGCGGCTTCGATAAGATGACCCCCCACGATATGACATGCTATTCAAAGGCCGGGAGACGGCGGACCTCCTCCCACTATCAGCCAGCCGACTATTTTGGGAAGTATTTGGACAAGATCGAGGGGGAGGGATGCCCGCGGAAACTGGTGGAGATGTGCAGAGAGGCATTTCCACACGGCACCACCACAGACGTCCTCCGCGATTGGCTGGCCCGTCGCAAGCCCAAGGTGCCGGGGAGGCTGCGGATTTTTGCGGGCTATCTCGCCCACATCGTCAGCGACAAACCCCCCCTGCGGCTCACACCAGAGCAGCGACGACTCATGATTGATGCGTGGGAATTGCAGAGTGCGGCTTTCTTTGCACTGGCAGATGACATGCATTGGCCCGGGGCCGTCAATCGCCTGCCCAACCACTATGTGTGCATGAAGGTTGGGAGGATGTTCGGCTGGAATGAGTGGGCTGCTCTCCACGCCAGTTACTCCACGCAACTGCACGCCCAGATCACGGAATCGCGGTGGGGAAAGGTGTGTGAGATTTTGGGGTGGATTCCTGAAGAGGAAGAAATTTGACGCTCAGACATTTGTCGCAGAGGTGAAAGTCTGCGTGAAATCATCCAACTCTCCCGGCCTCACTCCGGTGTCATAGATTAGGACCTCGGGCTGTCGTCGCCGCAACCGCCGGCAACAAACGCAGCAGATGAGTGCCGTGCTCACCACAGTGCTAAATGCACCCACAAAAAAAAACCACTGCTTCTGTTGTTCCGTGGGATTGTCACACATTTCTAACCTTCCACATTTTCTTTCGTTTGTTTCGCTGCCATTTCCTTCATCTTCTTCTCCCGTGCCTGATCCAGCGCCACTGGGAAAGCGACCTTCCTGCGCAGGCGGTCGAGTGGGGCGCTTCCCTGTCTTGCAGCCGCTTTTTGCATCCTGATCTCTTCCTGTGCCCGCATACGATCATAGTGGTGACTGATCTCCCGGCTCCTGATCTCCTGCTCGGATGGACCTTCCTGTGTGCTCTTCCCGACCACCCCGGCGCGCATCCGTCGCATGTGCTCCGACCGTGAGGGGCGCTTCTTCTTCTTTGGCTCTTCTTTCTTCGGCTCTTCCGGCTTGGGCTCTTCTGGTTTTGGCTCTTCCGGCTTGGGCTCTTCTGGTTTCGGCTCTTCTGGCTTGGGCTCTTCTGGTTTCGGCTCTTCTGGCTTGGGCTCTTCTTTGGGCTTTTCCTTGGGCTGGAATTCAATGCCCTGTGCAAGGAGCGCATCGATCTCGGCAATTCGCTCCAATCCGCGTGCTTTCCACTTCTGGAACGGGGCATCTGCCACGGCCAAAGCACTCCCCTGCGTGACGTTTTCCGCGGTCTGCATCTCAGACAACCACAACTCCTTTTCGGCGCGCAGATCGCCGTTTTCCTCATACTTCTTCTGTTTGGCCAGCATTTTCGCAGCCCGTCGTCGTGCCAGCGAAATCTGGATTTGCGTGTGTTGGGCTGCAAATTTGGCTTGCTCAATCTCCTCCCGCCGCTTGCGAGTCCGCTTTTCGCGCTCCTGCTCTTCTTGCGCCGATTCGGTCATCTTCACGGGGGTGCTGATTTGCCCCGGAATGATGGGGAATTCCTGCCACTGCCCCACCCCAAACGTGAAGGTGGATAGCATCAGGCCTTTGGAATCGCTATCCATGCGACGGAGAGCATATGCATAAGCACATGCATCGGCGTTGGTGCGGAAGATGCCGCGGATCTTGAACAGCGGCTTCTCGCTCTGGGGCGGCAAGATCTGCACAATGAGGGCACGGGTGAACTCCCGCACCGTGCTGGGTGGGGGGATTGAATGGATGTCGACCGTCCGCACCCCCTCTCGTTGGCCGAAAGCATCGATCTCTTCCTTGGTGATGACCGCGCTCGCCACCTCCGCCTGTGTCTTTTGCCACGTTCGGGCCTGATCCGCGATGGTCTCATCCTCAGCAAGCAGCCGGAAATGCAAATCGGCATCGGGCGGAAACTGCACAAAATGGAAGAGCGGCACCACGGCCATGGGCATGACGGCACCGAGGGTCTCATTGTCATAGGCAGCAAGCAGAGGAATCTGGGACCGGCATTCCTCCTCCGTCACCCCAAAGGCGCGGAGGGTGAGCAGGGAATGCACGCAATTCGGCGGGAGAGCCCATCCAACCACCATCCAGCGGTAAGGATGGCTGAAGGGGCCCTCTTCCTGCGAAAGATCCACATAATCGGCACTTTGGACGGGCGTCTTCTTCTGCCTGACATCCAGCGTGGTGAAATCAAACTCGGGCACTTGGTAATCAAAGGCAATGGAGGGCCATGTGATCTCTGCCATTTCCTTTTTATTGAGCAACATTCTTCTCATCGCTCTTCTCATGTCGCCGCACGTGTCGCCGCACTCGCTGCATCTGGTGGCAAAGGTGCTCCTGATAGCGTTTGCAGGGCCACCACGGCAGCGAATCAAAGAGCGCCCGATGAGCCGGGCAAGCATACAGGACATAGACATGGGGATTCTCACTCAGCATATCATGGATCACGCGGCGGTGGGTGAGGTTGGGGTCGGCGACCTGCCCGCACAGAAAGCAATGTTCGACATGTCCAAAGATGGCGCTCAGGGCGGCGAGTTGTTGTGCAGGCAACTGGCGAAAGACTTGATTCATTGCAACGAGAGGGGCGCGGACACTTTCCACCATCCTCTCCCACCGCATGACATCAAAGGCGTGACGGGGGCACGCATAGACCCATTCACTGGGGTGATTGAAGATGTCCAGCGCGAGGACGGCCGTAAGTGGCGGGCGCACGGTATCCGTCCAGTCCAGATTATCGCAGCATACCACACACACGGAATAGAGGGGTGGCATAAGCGCATCCGACGCATCTTCATTCATTGCCACATTTGTTTACTGCGGTATCTCAATTACCACATGATCTGGGCGATCATCTTCATCCCCCTCCTCATCGCGATTGAAGAAGAAGGAGGGGTCGGCAAGCGGGGAGACGCCACTCTTCATGGCCCGTGCAATGGCCTCTTCCGCAGTCAGGGGCGCCGGGGAGGTCTCTTGCCGCGTCGGATCGTCCACAGCCTCTTGTCTGGGCACGAAAGCAGGCGACGACGGGGCTGCGGGCTGTTGGGCGGCGACGGGTGGGGGAGGGGCCTGCTCGGGCATTGGAGGCATCTGCATGAACAACAACACACTCAGGGCATAGTGGAAGACGATTTGCACCCACAGCGGCCACGGACCGGCTTTGGATGCAACCTCTTGCTCATAGCGAGTGAACAAATGGTCATAGCGTCCGGTAATCATGCGTTGGTTCATGAAGGTGTCATAGGGAAGATGACGCTTGGCGGCTCCAATCTTTGTCATCGCCATTCCCGTGCCCTTGAACGCAATCTGAAGAGTCTCCATGTAATCCAGCCGCCTGAGTTTGCGCTTCATGTCCTTCACCGACGGTGTGTCTGACACTTCGGAGACGGGCGCGCTCCGGACGGAGGCGCTCTCTCCACCAGACTCCTCCTCCGCTTCCTCTTCTTCAGCCTCCTCCTCGTGCTTTTTGTGCGCGTGGTGCTTGTGTTCATGGTGCTTGTGTTCGTGATGCTGGTGGTGCTTCCGGTAACTCTGGCGGGGCTCGTCCAGCACACGGTCCTCATCCATGGTGTCGCGCAATTGATTGGTGAGTTCCCCATCCTCCTCGCTCGCAGCCACAGACCTCTCCTCTTCCTCCCCCTCCTCGGCCTCATCTCCCGCTTCCTCATCTTCCACTATCTCGGGATTCTCCTCCTCTTCCCGCTCGCTATCCGTGGCATCGGGGATGTCGGGAACAGGCAGGCGGGTGACGCGATTGCTCTGGGACCGGTGCTTGCGGATGGTCAATTTGGGGGGCATGCTGCTCTTGCGTGTCGGAGATTGTTCTCATTCCTATTCGCACAACAGCAACCGCTGCATCGGCCCTATTTTCGGCTGCAACAATTCATCCAGCGCCCCACCCTCCACGGCCATGGAGGCGGGGGTGAGATAGATGCCCCGTTTGTCATCGCCGCATGTCAGGCGGGCCTCATGATAGACGCGCCAGATGAGCATCGAGCACCACACCCCGCCCTTTGCAGCCACCTCCCCAAGCCACCGCCGCGGAAGAAGAAGCGCCCGCATCCAGATGCTGACCGTGTGCGAATTCATGGCATATGGCTCATGCATCTCGGCAGCCACCAGAATCGCCGTCTCGAGATTCAGGCGCCCCTCAGCCGAGAGAGCGACCTGCCGCACCCCCACGGGCCTCAGGTATCGGCTGCACACGGCCCCAACGGGTCTCAGCCCCACCCCCGGATCCATGCGCCCGGTCCGCATGCACTCGACGCTGGGGTGCAGAGACGCGTCCAACACGAAAAGCCCGGTCGGATCTCGGTAAGCCAGCCCGACGTGCGCCCACGGATCGCCCTGAAACGCCTTGTTCAACACGGACGAGGCGGCGTCCCCCGAGAAGAAGATAATGTCGCCGGTTTGCAGGTCGGTCGCTCGCAAGACGGCGGCGGGGGCTCGGATCTGGACGGTGCCTCCGAGCGCCCGCACCAGCAGCCACAGGACGGTGAACGACCACGCGAACAACAACGGATAGATCATGCATCATCCCCTCCCCATCGATTTTTCTGGCTCATTTTCGCGCCGGACGCGACAAAAAGGAGGGAAAATGTGCCCCTATGACGAAGAGCCATGAGCCAGATTGTCAAATCCCCCGAAAGCGAGGATCTCCGAACCCTGTGTGAGGGAGAAGAGGCACGGGCTGCCCCCCCGCAAGAGGTGGGGGAGTCCGCGGAAGATGTGGCCATGATGGAGGCTGATGAAGATCCGTGCGCGGTCGATGCGGAAGGCGACGATGGAGCAGAGGCTCTGAACGATTTCGAGGAGGAGGAGAGGGAGCGGCTGGAGGCGAATCTGCTCGAGGCGGAATCTCTGCGCGACACCCACCCCAAGTGCGTGGCAGCCATGGCCGGACACCTCTCGGAGCGGGAGGTGGGCGGGCTCACCATTGACCGCCTCCGCCGCCACTCCCTGACCGTCGCGGACATCATCCTGCAAATCGAGACTTTGCGTGCGGAAGGTGAGCCGGAAAGCGACCCCGAGGAGGAGATGGAGGTCGACGTTGGGGAGGGGCCGCCCCCCAAGCGCGCCCGTCCGGCCGCGGGTTACTATGTCGACCCGGAAGAAGAGGAGGAAGACGCGGAAGAGGAGGAGGATGAGGACGATGAAGAATGGAAGGAGGAAGAGGAGGAGGAGGAGGTCGCTGAGGAGAAAGCAGAAGGGGAAGCAGAAGGTGATGACGACGAATGCGATGGGTCCGAGAGCGAATCCCTTGATGAAGAGGACGAGGAGGAGGAAGATGATGACGAATGCTATGAATTCGCGTGGCAAGAGTGGTTTGCGGACGAAAGCACACAGAAGGACATCAAGGCGCTGGTGGAGGAGGTCCACGCGGACCCGCATTTCTGTGATGAATGCAAGAACCTCCTGCGGCGGTCGGATGATGTATGGGCTTGTGTTTTGTATGAGAATCTGTTGGCGTAATTCCTATTTCAATGGAATTCCACCCATCGCAGACGTAATTATTAAAGGAATGGCCTTTTCCATCACATACTCTCCGATAGCCTCCATTGCTCTTAATGCAAAAGCCCTGCCAGCCTCTTTTGTTGCCACCAAAGCCCATTCTGGCACTTTGGCTTTTTCGACGTGTGCCATTGCATCCACGGGCCCTTCTGGCCTGAAAAACACCCCGGGAATGTTCACGACCGTATCATCTGAAGAAGTTGCGCCAATGGGCATAAATGCATATATAGTGTCAGTGGGCCACCACTCTGCTTTGTCACTGCGGGACACGCTGAAATTTCCAGCAAACAAGGGCCGGCCGGAAGCGAACGTCTCATTCTCGAATATCATTTCCGACCCAGCCATGAGCGGTTCATTCTCACTCAGAAGAATCCTTTGACCATCCTTTGAAGAATTCTTATCCGTGCCGACAATCACAGGGGATTTCTGCCCCGTAAGCGGGTCCAACACCTTCACCGGAAATCCAGACGCATTGACAAACACCTCGTTCCTTACGAATCCCGACGGTTCAGTGGCGTTGATCGGTGCCATGATGCCCGCTGGTATCCTCACAGTTTGTGAACCGGCGGGTGCATTGATCACCGGAGATTGGGAATCGGGCGGCACCCTGAACGCGAAATCCATAATCAAATACTTGCCGCTGCTGGTCCTCACTGGTTGCCCCTTGGAATCTTTGACGGGAACATAGGAGACGCGCGGATGGAAATAATAGGGCAAGATTCGCCAGATCAACGACATGATCCACTTGATGAAGCGTCTCGATAGGGGCTCGGGATTTGGCCCGGTGGGGGTTGGCTGTTGCGGCTCAGGAATCGGCCGCTCCTTTGGCAATAACCACGTGAAGAATGATTGCACCGTCGAAATGATCCAGATCGGTATGCGCCAGATCAGCGACACGGCGGACCAAATGACAGAAAGAATAGAGAGAAAGGGACCATAGAAACTTTCAAACGAGCCATCGTCCTGTTCTGCGCTCTCATCTGAGAACCAACTAAATGGATTGGAGAACGGCGGGGTGGGAATTTTCCCGGAAGTGGGAGGGGGTGGTGTTGGGGTTGGTGCAGGGGGCGGATTGGGAGGGGGTTGTGGAGGGGCAGGCGCAGACGCCGAATCCCCCCCCGGCCCCGATGGCTTGGTATCGGCGGGGGGCGTGGGCTGCTTGAACCCCCATGGAAAACCAATGCCCCCCCACGGCAGCAGCAGCCACAGCAGGAAGATCAGCAAGCCATAGCCGATAATTTCCCTGCCTCTCATGCCAATCTTGCCACCCCACATTTTCTTCACCAGATACCCTCCGCCCACCCAAACAGGAATTCAAAGACGGGAGTATACCACCTCCTCTCTGCTCGCTTCTTCCTTTCCTGCTCGGCCTCTCGCCAATCCAGCCATGCTTGAAGCGCAAATGAAGAGAGGATTAGGAGCAGATAACCGAGGATGAAGAACTTCAGGATGCGGAGAGATTGACTATCTTCCATGGTGCATTTCCCACACATTCTTTCGCGGGTGAGCGGGTGGAAAATATGGGGAAAAGCAGATGTCGCGCGTCACCCTCCGCCGCCTCAAAACCCGCGAACTGGGGCCGGGGTCGCGCTTCCTCTATGTGGGGGCAAGCGGTTTGGGCAAGAGCACTCTCATGGCCAGCATCTTGCGGACGATGACGCGCACGGGTCGGGGGGACGTGGGCTTTGTCTGGAGCGCATCTGCTGTGGGGGGCATGCATCAACACGCCGACATCACAAAGCACTTCCCCCTCGCTTATGTCAGTGATGCCAGCACGGGTGTGAACTGGAAACGGGTGGCTGTTTGCCTCAAAAAGGTCAGGGAATTGTCCGTCCGGCGCAAACTCGCCTTTCACTTCATCTTTGAGGACGTCGGCTATGACAAATCCATCCGCACGGCCAAACCATTCAATTACCTCATGACGGTTGGGCGACACTATGCCTGCACACACATCTCCCTCCACGGAGCCACAATCCTTAGCCCCATGCAGCGAGAGAATGCCGATTACATCTTCATCTGCAACGACACCCGAAAGGCCCGCCGCAAGCAAATCCACGAGCAATTGGTCGGCGACCTAACCTTTGCGCAATTCTCGGCGCTAATGAACGCACTCAAAAACCACCAAGCACTCGTCTATATGCCAACCAAGAAGATCAAGAAGCACTGGATCGAGCGGTTTGCTTTCTATGAGGTGCGCGACTATGCCAAAGTGTGCGGGAACTGGCGATTCGGCAAAAAAGAATATTGGAACGCGCATTCCAAACACTATGATGCGGAATGGCTGGGGAAGCAGATCGACAAAATGCTATAGGCCGGTCACTATCGCAAGAAGGTCACGGTCACACTTTTTTGGCGCGCGATCCGATCTCTTCCACATGGCCACCCCTGCCACAGAAGTGCGCGAACCAGCGGCGGAGGCGGATCGTTTGTGTGAGGTGCTCGCCAGCCATTCGGCGAGCCCGGGAGCACGATTCCAAGCCCTCGCCGCCGCCATCATGAGCGCGATCGAGGAGACGGGGCGGATCCGCGAGATCTATGTCACCGCCCTCAATGAGTTGTCTGAACTCGAGCGCGAGGGGCACACGGCAGACATCCCCCGCGACGAATTCGACCGACGCTTGCAGAACATCGTCCGCGGCGTGGTGGGCGTGCTGGGTGGGCCGATGTGACCTTTCTTTTCATCGATAACGTAAAACACACACGCCAACACCCCTCCTAACACACAACACATTCATCCCCGTCCTTTTCCATAACTTCATGGCGCAACGATTGGGTCAACGATGCAGTGTCTTGCATGATCCCGAACAGGAGAAGGGCCCGGCATTCCTCCCACGAATCATCATAGGGCTGGCCTATGCGCTTGGCAATATCATACAATTGCTTGGCAATGCACATGTTTCCCGATTTCTCCTTGTGGTGATCCATCTTCGTCCCCTGCTTTGTTGCTTGAGCGAGTCCGGCACCTTCTTTCGCCAAGAGCGCCTTGTCTTCAGCGAGCCGGCTCAAAATCAGCAAATTGTGCGAGCCATAGGGGGTGGGGTTGCGATTCATGATCGTGAAGAATTGCGTGTCCCCCACCACGAAGGTTCCGCTCGAAAGGTCACCGATCGCATCCCGCTCCATGATCATCTGGTATTTGACCTCTTCACCCGGAAGCAAGCCGTCGAGGGGCATGTTCAGGCGTTTGGCGATCTCTTCCATGACATCTTCAATAGTCTTCGTGTGGCATCCACGCGCCATTTTCGGGCCTTCCTCCTCCAGAATTGCCTTGTCCGTGGAGAGCCGGTGCATGACCGCCATCAGGCGATCGAAATGAGGGGTGCGCCCCGGACAATGGTCCAGATTGGCACGGAACAATTGCAACCCGAATGCAAAAAAGACCGCCTCCGTGAACTTGCCGTCAGCGTCCTGCGTCATCACCACCTTGTAGTTGTCCGTGGCTGTGTTGTTGTCTCCGGGGGCCATGATCGGGGTTGGGAAAGGAGGGGAGAAGAGATCAGATCGAAAAGGGCGCGAAAAGTGATATGTCACGTGAGCCTGAGGCGAACCTCCAATTCCATGTATGGCCACCATTCATCCTCACTCTTCATTCTATCTGTTCGGGGAATTGGCCCCACCGTCACGCCCAACTGCTGGAATGCGAAATTCTGGGCCAGTGCAATTTTCAGTGCCCATCCCTCGCGCGCGAGAAGATCCGGATTGCTCGTCAGGCATTCAAGTAACGCAAACAGCCGCGATGAAACGCTGTTGTTGGTCAGCACTGCTTCGAAATCGAAACACGCAAGAAAATTGCCATCTTCCGCGAATTCGAAATGCTTCCCTTTCGCATCTTCGGATTTCTTCAGTGTGAACATGACGCTTTGGGGGTGCTCGTGATTCATTCACCGCACATGCTCACCCATCCGCCGTGGTCATCGTGGCTATCCGCTCCCCCATGTCCTGAAAGAAATCCGGGCCCTCATCGGCGTCGTCATAAAACATCCAGCCGAGGTCCAGCCGTGTGGCCATCGACTTGAAAAAGGTCCGCACCGTGTCCGCCCGCCATGTGTTGGTGGTCGCCCCCCGCCGCTCCATGCCCGCGGCCAGCGCTTGGATCCACGGGGCCTCCTCGGCCAACACCTCCTCATCTTGGGCCAGCGTCCACATCACCGCAAGCACAATCTTGAAGAGGGCGTGGTCGATATAGGTGCGCCCAACACCCCCCAGCCGCACGCACACGGGGAAATATTGGGCACACACATCCCATTCGGCCACCGGCTGGAAAGCACTCAGCACCACCATCTTCTTCGCGTCAAAGAGGCGCCCCCCAAGCACCTGCCTGCCCAGATAATCAAGGTTCAGCACATACGCCGGCGAGGGGTGGGAATCCATGATCAGAAAGGGCGCGAAAAGTGAAGTGTCACGTGATATTGCCGACCGCGGAACAACACATCATGCCGAAATCACCCCGGTTTCATTCCGAATGCCCAATCTGCGTCTCAAGAAAGGGGTCCGGGAGAGGGAGGTGCAGGCGGCCTGCGATCTGATTGAACGCGGCAACATAAATCAGGTGACGGCACACAATCACCGTCAAACCCGCGGCTTGCATGATCGCGAGGGACCGGGCCACGGCATCAAGAACGGGGCCCTCTTGCGCCAGATGAGCCGCGTGTGCGCCCAGATGCTCAACAATAGCATAGATCTTCTTCATGGCCTCCTTTTCGGAATCGGGGTCGGGCTTGACAAATGCAAGAATCTTCTCAGATCCATGACAAAACGTGAGGGAAGGCGATGTGCCTTCATACCCCGCCACCATCATGTAATGGGGTGTGTCGTTGGTGGTGTCCATTTGCCTGACAAAGAAAAAGGGAGGGGAAGAAAGAGGGCGGGAAAGTGCGATCAGAAAGGGCGCGAAAAGTGAAGTGTCACGTGATTTATCACATTACTCATCACCCAAAAGGAACGCCGATACGCCGGCCGATCGCATCCTCCTGCGCGGTCAAGCACGCCACTGCCCTTTCCACCGTCGCACCCGACTCCATCAGCAAACTTGCTTGAAACATCGCTTCTTCAAGCCCCGGGCCCTCTTGCTGCAAAAGCACCTCGTCCGTGGCCAACTTCTCGAAAACGGCCAGTGGATCACACGAATTCTGATCGTGGTATGCGCGAACCCTCACCACCGGTTTATCATACCACCCCAGCGCCATAAATGTCTCAACGCAGAGAGTTGCTTCCACGCACGTCCCATTTGCGTCGTGCTCCAACACCATTTTGTATTTGCGCGGAGGGGGCGGGGGGGAGGGGGGTGTGTTTCCCATGGAGAGACGTGAAAATGGCGAAAATGAGATTTATCCAGACAAATTGTCCTTCATACAGCCCGAATATGGATACGGAATGGGGAGGTGGAGGCTGGCCGCAATCCGGTTGAACTCTTGGGCAATGACTTCGCACCCGCGCTTCCACCCCACCTCCACCCCACATCCTTCCTGCGCATCTATCCGTGCGGCTTTGTTCACGGCGTCACTGAGATGCGGCCCCTCGCGGTCCAGAGCCCCCCCGTCGACGGACAATCTCATCATGACATCCAACATCATCCGGGCACTATCTGGCTGGCCCGGCAGGGGATCTCCGGTCCTCCCACAATAACAGGCGCGCCCGTCGAGCATAAAGAAGCGCGCCCCAATGACATTGCCCGCGTCATCACGTTGCATGACCACCTTGTAACGCTTGCTCTGGGGCTGGGTGTCGTTGGGGGCAGGCTTGTTGGGGGCAGACATTGGTGGGCGATCGGAAAGGAAGCGCAAAAAATGTCACGTGATTGTATTCAAGCACCAACGACACCGATCAGCACACCACACACTCTTCAACAAGATGCCCGGGTGGTTCTGGAGGGGCTGGAATATCGGTGATCTCGTGGCCATCTTCAAAAGGAAGGCCGAGACGGTGTGCGATTTCGTTGAAAGCCTTGAGCATAAAGATCTCGCCAATCTGTTTTTCGCCGATCATACCGGCGACAAACATCTTGTTGTTCGTGGCTTTCAGGAGCACCGGACCCTCTCGCTCCATGGCCGCCTCGTCGGCGGACAGATGTTCCATGAGTTTCAGCAACCGCGCGGCATAATCTGCCACACCCGGCGGGGGATCACCGGACCTGCCGTATTCAGACTTTTGCTTTCCGTCCACAAAGAAGTGTGCGCGGACGGGGTGCTGGTCGGCGCCCTCGTGGTCCACGACCATCTTGAAACGCTTGCTCGGGGGGGCAAGAGAGACACACGCGCGGTTGTCGGCGGGGGCAGGCATGTTTGAGGCGATCGGAAAGGGCGCGAAAGAGTGTCACGTGATCACCAACTTGATTTGCTTACTCGACACACACACGCTCGATCATCGCCTTCATGCGCTCGCTGAGGACCCCCGGGTTCTTGCTCATGCCCAACTTCACGATCTCTGGATATTCCTTGTCCAACAGTGCTTGGGTCTCGCTCAGAATCACCAAACCCTTCAGCATGTCGCACTTCTTCACGTCGACCCCCACCCCCTGCAAGACGCGCACCCCCTTGACAAAAAGAGACATTCCATCCTTCTCCACTGCGAACACGGGGCGTGAAGATTCATCATAGACACAGCCTTCAACGATCTCGTTGGTCAGCAAATTCTTCTGCAAAACGATCGAGGGCGACATGATCAGGGCGAGAAGAGATCGGGCACGCGAAAAATGTCACGTGATCAGGCTTCATTTTCGCGCCCTTTTCTTTTCCTCTCACCAATGAGTTCCCCCCCCGCCTCCGACGCCGAGGAGGCGGAGGAGACATCTGATGAGGACCTGACGTGCGCCATGGACGACGATTTGGCGGAACTGACCGTGGTCGACACGGCGGACACAAGCGACACCGTGCTGGCGAGCGGCTGCGTCAGGAAGCGATCGCTCTCCCCGGAATCAGAGAAAGAGGACAGCCCACCTCCACCGCGAGCGGCCGGCACCATGTTCTTCCCGCGCCAGAAGCGTCAGGGCTTCCCCGTGCTGAAGAGCAAGCACAACACCGTGATCTTCACAATCCACCGCGTGGGAGGCGACGTGGACTTGGCCACCCACACGCAACCCGTCCAATGCTGGAACGACCGGGGCCTGATCACCGGCAAGAAATTCTGCTGCCCTTTCCACATCGACGTCCGTGTGGCCACAAGAGAGGAGCGGACGTGCATTGTCCGCGGCACCGGGGTCTTTTGCAGCGTGCAGTGTGCCCTGTGTTGGGCCGGCGAGCGCCAATGCGACCTGATCGCGGCCGGGATCTTTGCCCAGATCTATGGGATTGCGGCCATGAACCGGGTCCGGCGCGCACCCCGACCTGAATCCGTGCTCAAGGAATGCTGCATGCACGCAGACGGGATGGACGTCGCGGAATATCGCGCCCTCTTCTGCACGCCACCCGAGCCCGTCAGGCCGTGGCCGGCTGCCCGCCAGTGTTGGGCCGAGGTGCTTGGGGTGCGCATGGTCACCTCGGATCAGGCCATCGTCCTCCACATCCCCGAGGAAAGGATCGAAAGCGGCACCAACAAACAGGTGACGGAAGCGGGCCAGCAATTTATCCAGAGCCTGCTCAATTCCACGGACCAGCAGAACACGGTGGACGTGCGCATGAGCCGCATCCAGATGGCCCGGGGAAAGGCCCCCGCCCCCCGCTCTCGGCTGCCCGTAACCTCTCCGCCGCCCAAGAGGCGACCCCGCGACCTGCTGAAACACCACTAAGAAAAATCTGTGAATGAATGAAGATGAGCCGCCCCAAATCGTTTGTGTTGGCGGCCACGTTCACTGCCGCCAACCCCGCCACCGATTACACGACCACCTTCAACCTTCTCGATACCTCCTCCGCTCTCCGCAATCTCTTTCTCGAGGAATATCACGTGGCGGGCATTCCCACCACCGGCGGGGAGCCAGATTACAACGCCATCTTTCTCCAGATGCCGGAGGTGGATCTTGCCGACGATCCAAGCGCCCTCCGCCTCGAAATCTCGAGCACAAACACACACGCCTTTGGCTTGAACACTTTCATCGGCGTCCTCAAAAACAACCGGCAAATCCGCGTGCGGGTGCTGGACGCGGCCAACGGTGACGGGGTGATTCTCACGTATCTGATGCTGCGTCTCCGGATGGAGTAAAAAAGATAATAAAAGAATGTTTGCGTTCAGGCAAGAACTGCGATGTCGGGTGTGATTGGACGCGCAACTGCGGGTGTTGTTGAAGGAACGCGCACACGAGCCAAGGAATATGGAACAGACAAAGCACGGGCCGCCAAAAGCAAACTCGAGGGGTGGTGGTTGCGACCCGGAGAAACTCTGCGCTGGTATCATGGTATCTTTCTTGTTGTTTTCCTGGCGCTCGGGTTAATGCTGGGGTGGATGGGTGCCGTTCTCGGCCTGATACTCGGCATCGGGGCATTGTATTTTGCGCGGGATGGTAAGGTGCTTGCCCGGCGCCGAGAATTTTCAAGCGTCGTTCAAACACGCGGATAAATCTGTGATGAATACAATGGGGTTCCTCGTCGGGGTGTTGGTGCTTGCGGTTCTGCTTGTGATTTACCTGTGGGACAACAGGACGGGATTGTGGCTGTTGGGGGGCGTGCTTGCGGCTTATGTGGGTTGGGTGTTGGTGCACGCGGAATGGGATGGAAGGTGGCCGTGGGAAAGATATAAGCCCGCCAAACTCCGACCCGCGTAAAGGAGAAGGGGCATTGAATTGGGTTTTCTGCAACGGCAAAAAATCTGGAGAGCAGCAGATGGCTGGCACCGATACGCGATTAGTGTTGCTGTTCATCGTTGTCGCACTGACAATGGCCGTGTTTGGACCGCGGCCCGAACTGGTTTTGTTTGTGGCTATTGGGTTGCTGCCTTTTGTGGCATGGCGAGCCTATGTTGGCAAAGAAAAATCAGGGAGCAGGAATAACCCATGAACAGCCTGCTTGGTCTTGCAGGGGTGTTTTTGTTTGCGCTAATCTTCAATTACGCGGGCGACACACGGTCGTGGATGTTGGGGGCGGCCTTAATCGCCTTTCTAACGTCATTTGTAATCCAATATTACAAAGGAGAGGGGGGGCGGCGATCAGGGAATGGGAACGTGGGATGGCAATTCTATCTGTTTGCGGCCCTTATCGTGAGCCTTTTCATGTGGATGCTGCCGGCCCTTTCTTATCCACTGCTTGGGCTTCTTCTTGCGATTCAAGTTGGCAACATCTGGTGGTCAAAAGATTCGGCCGCTTCCCGGCGTCGTGAAGATCTCCACGCGCAAATGATTGCGGGACACGAGCGAGCGGCAAGATTGCGCAGGGAGCACGAAGCACTGACATCCCCGCCATCTTCACCACCCGCGCAAGAATCTCCGCCCCGACCGCTTTTCGACATAATATTTGGGCGGAAATGATGATTCCTTTTTGCTTATTCTTTTTCGTTCAGACTTTCATTCGTCTTTCCCAACTATCTTGACGTCCACCACCTCACACGTGGGCAGGTTGTTGTCGCGGATCGCCCAGATGATCAATTCCTCCATTTCACGCTTGGCAGACATGCCCCGCCACAGAGGATCGTCTCGTGAGGTTTCTGGGCGCAGGATCTCCGGAAAGACATCATTGGCCGTCCCCTTGTATTCTCTCCAAGCGCACGCTTCGTCTGTGTATCCGAAGATTGGAGCGTCGCCCCACTCGTCTCCCGGGATAATAGGCCGACCCTTGATGTCCGTGCCGAGAGACAACACCGCCAACCCATAGATCCCGGCTTGTTCAAGAAAATCGGCATGCAACAAGTTGGTGCGCTCATCTTCAGTGAAAAAAAGCGGCCGGGTTGTAATCGCTTTGTCGACGTGCTCTCCGGTGCGAGGTCGCTTGTCACGAAGCACGAACACATGATGCGTGGGCCGGGGGTGGTCATGAATGGAGGGGGCAGACATGAGCGCGATCGGAGGGGCGATCAGAAAGGGCGCGAAATGTATGTCACGTGATCACTTTTCGCGCGCCCTTTCGATCGCCCCCGTCATGTCCACCCCCCAAGAAGATCCTCCCAAAATTGACACGGCCGCGTGTGAAGCCGGCAACACGAGCCACATCTATTTTCACCGGGAAGACGGAAACACCCTGATTACAATGGAGCATTATCTCGGGGTGACTGCGACCCCGTCAACGAAGAAGTATTCGTGGTGGCGAACCGTCCGTGTCCTCAACGTGTTGTTGGTGTTTCCGTTCTTCATCATCCTCAGCAACATCGTGCTGCTCTGTGCGTGGGTGTGCGAACCATTTACGGACAACAACATAACGGCGGTGGTCTGGGGCAAGAAAGCGCCAGAAGATCCCAAGGAGGAATGAGATTACTCAAAACAACACAACACTTCACGGACGCACCCTCACTTCACACTCATTGAACCACCATTCCTTCACGGCCTTGATGATCAGCGCGTCTATCTCATCGGCGGTGACGCGATAAAGGAAGCAGAGAAGCGGCCGATCGGCGTCATCACATTCGCCGTCATCGCCAACTATCGGCGGGACCAATATCTCCTCCACGACGTCGTGCACCGTGCCCACGGGCAGCAGCCGACCCTGCCTCACCGCATCCTCATATACTTGGAGCCTCAAAATCTGCCTCTTGGTTGCCGCGTTAACCACCTCTGACCCGAGCAGCCCCAAACCGCGACGGGCGATCCAGAAACGGATCTCGTTGGACATCACCTCCTCGCGTCGGGCTTCATCCCACGTGCCCTCCGACCTGATCGTCTGATAATCAGGCGCGCTGTCCTCGCTCCCGGGCGAGGGGGGGCGGTCGGGAGTGGACATGGGCAGGCGATCGAAAGGGCGCGAAAGAATGTCACGTGATCACCCTGTTACCTCATAAATGCTCACTTCAGTGTCTCCTCCGCATCCGTCATTATCTGTTCAAGCCCTTCGTCGATCTCTTCTTGCGTGATGCCGGCGTTTGATCCAGCGGCCAATTCGAGGAACTTCATGGATAAGAGGGCCTTGAGATACGCACGAAGGAGATGATCCCGGCGTCCAAGAGCATCAACCATCCGGCTGACACGGTCGCCTTCCTTCAGCACACTTTCCATAGGAATATCAACTCCGAGAGGGGGATCGCACATTAAGCGCGGGCAAGAACAGTGGGGGGTGACCATGGGCGGGCGATCGGAAAGGGTGTGAAAAGAATGTCACGTTACTCTCTTATTTCACGCGTCCTCGCCTCCCTTTCCCGCCGCGTCAATTCTGCTTGCGATATCTCCGCCAATGCCCGCCAGAAACGTATGCTGGCGGACACGTTCAGGTTGTGTATGCGCGGGAATATCGGGATAAGACATTCCGCAAGTTCCACAAATGTCGCCATGTGTGCACCGGGGACCCGCTCCGGGTCTCCCATAAGAATCTCCTCAATTTCGCGCAACATGCTCTGCCATAATTGAAAATCACTGCGGAGGGAATCCCGCACCCGCAGATCTGGGGCAAGCACCCCATCCTTGTTGTTAATGACCATGACGGGAGGAAAAGGGGGCGATCGTTTGGGCGCGCAAAAAGTGAGCACGTGACATTCCCGCTCCTTTCCCTTTCTCCCTTATTGCTCAACGAAACAGCATAGATATCAGGCCCGCCCTATGCATATATGATACCCTCAACACACTTCTTGAACCAAGAACCCCCTATCGCTTCCCAGACAAGTTCTTGAATAATTCCTTGAGTAGCCGAGTTTGAAACAAACAGTGCTTGATGTTGCTCAAACTTCAGATAGGGACGACGCAAAATTTCGCCAATCACCTCTTCTGCGCTTCCAATTTCCTTGAGACGTCCCCGTGAATCTGGTTCATATATCTTTGTCCGACAACGATCCGAAAAAAGGGCATCCCCATCTTTGGCCGCCAATCCACGTTTCATGATCTGGCGCTTGACCTCGTTGACCATCACCTCTTGCTTCTGCTCATCGGTGAGATCGCCAGCCTGCCCCCCGGCGTCCAGCGTGTCGTAATTCGGGGTGAAGTCCTCCTCGCTCTCCTCGGCCCGCGGGCGCTTGGGGGAAGCAGGTTCAGCCATGGATGATGATCGGGCGCGAAAAGTGATCACGTGACACTTTCGCGCCCTTTCTCTTCTTCATGGCCTCTCCGCCCCCCTATGCCCTCCAAGCGGACCGCAACCCGGACGGGTGGATACGAAAGGTCACTCTGGAAAGGGCCGGTGTGCCCCGGGGCACGATCGAGTTCACGCGGGGAGAAGGCTGGATGCCGCACAGGATTGCCGTGATCCAACGCACACTGGAAATACTGGCGACGGACGAGGCGGCGATCGCGGCGGAGGGGAAAGGTCTCGATTACCTGCTGACAATGAGTGACATCGACGGCACACGCATCCAAAGGGAATATGTTATTGAAGGGCTCCTTTGTATCGCCCAGAATCTCGGGGTTAAGATCGAGGTTATATGAACACGGTGGCGGCGAGCAAAAGAGACGCAGAGACGAGAAAGAAAATCATATTCGAGCGGAATCACATTCGCGTGGGCCAACTCAACATCCCCATCTCCTCCTTTTCGTCGATATCTTCCACCCCGATGCCGTAATTCGGGAAAAGCATATCCCAGAAATGCGGCTCGTCGGGCGTGGTGATATGTTGCAGCAGCCATCCACCTTGTGGCCCATCACTCCATCGCTTGCAGATGCTGGCGAAAACTCGATCCACGCCCACAGTCCCGGGCTTGTCGCTCCAACAGCGCTGGTAAATACCCTCAGGCTTAACGACGTAATACATCCCCACACTTTTGTGTTCGCCCGCGCGGTTGTGGCAGAACCCGTGGTCCATCTTGATGGTCCATTGTAATTCGTAGTATCCGGAGCCGTCGCTGCCCTTGGGCCACTGCGGCTGTTTGCCCGGGATCGGCCACGTGGGGTGGGCCCGTTCCAGCCATTTCGTCCGCCGGCCGGGCTTCTTGGGGCGGTAATACGTCAGCGTAACCGCCTTCACGGTCCCAATCTCCACCGGTGGCTCCCCATATTCCTCGGCGTGTCGGACCTTCAACACCTGTTCGAAATACGCCCACACTTCCGGGGCGTCCTCGCGCCGAATCGGCACATCGACATATTCACCGTTATTCCTCACGGAGGCGGGCGTGTGGGCCACAACATATTGGTCCCGCAGATCCGGCGGCACCACAAATCGCAGGTTCTCTCGGCCATCGCACCAGATTTGGTGGTCGGCGACCGTCCACGTCGCAGGCAGAGGCTGGTATGTCGGCAGGGACCCGAGCGGAAACCGCATCATATCGGTCGGCATATAAATCCCGCTGTTTGGCTGCGGCACCTTGTCCTTGTTGGCCTTCATGCTTCCCATCAGGCGCAAATGCCCCTGAAAGCCATTGACACCACACTTCAGCGGGCCGGTGTCGGGCCCACTCTGCATCCAGCGCTTCCACTCCGGCATGTGCTCCCCAATGACACGTTTCCAAATATCTGGGAGCAAATACTCCAATGCATACAGATTCTCCCCCTCCACACTTGTATTCATGAAGACGATATGCATCCCGAACTTGTCCATACGACGCACCCACTTGTCACCCTCCCAAACCCGCGGCTCGTGCACCTGCACGATCACATCGGGCGTTCCCTCGACACCCGAGACCGGCACCACACACGTCCCGATCAACATGTCCACAAACGCCACGAGCACCCTCGGGAATTGCTCGCGGGCGATTTCCACGTCAGCAGGCGGGATGTCTGCTGGATGGCCATCAATCTCGAAAAAGAGGCGCGACGGGCCCGCAGCCGGCGCCGATTGCGAATAGAAGAAATAGGGAGGTCCGGGCTGCGTCAGGGCCTCGTGCAAAAACTTGTCATAATCCCGCAGGAACTCGTCCCCCTCGCCATCCCGCGCCTCCCAGTATCCACCAATAAGAGACGTGACCGCTGCCGGCCGCGTGATTCCCTCCGTCTTGGCCGGTTGGCGGCGCCAATATCGTCCACCCTGACCCGTCCACACCCGGTGGGCCAACTTGCCCCAGCCTCCGTGATTCGCATCCGTGACGATGGCATCGAGCCGCTGGTGTTCGCGGACAGCCTTCTCCGGACGTGCCTGCACGATGGGTTCTCGGACGATCTCTTCCCCCCAGATATAATGGCCGGAACACAGGGGGCCAACCGGTTGCTGAACATGCGTCCCCCGCTCATTGGGACTCCACGGCATGAGGATCATGCTTGGGGTTTTCACGCATGCTCGCCAATTGCAGGCGCCGAACCGCCGCCGCAGGCCGGGATCTTCACGGCAGCCCTCCTCCAGCACCCCGATCCACTCCTCTCGCATCTTGTGGACCGTCTCATCCCACCTCCCGACGCACGGGAATTGCGCGATGAACGTCGCGATCAAATAGGGCTCGCAGACCACCCCCTTCTTCGGCACTTCCACGAGCGCGCACACATGCACCCCGTCGCATGCCAGATACTTGGCGAGAATATCGACACCCTGCGTTTCCAGCCACTTGCGGTCCGCCACGTCGCCATATCCCAGCGCGATGGTCACAAAGGGCTTGCACGGAAATTGGGGCAGGGTGTCGTCGGTGGCCACACATTGATAATAGGGGCGGAACATGGGCTCGGTGGGCAAGCGGCGGAGGTCCTCCTTCTCCGCCGTGGTGATCTTGTCCAGCGTCCTGCCGGTCTTCACGTCGTGCACGGCCCACCCGCGCCCGCGACCGGTTTGCCTGAAGGTCCGTGCGGCCGGAGATTCTCCTTGCTCAGGGTGTGGGGCACGCTTCCCGGCGGCCAGCACGAGGAGGACGGTCTTGGGTTGCCAGCGGGGTCGCTTGGCGGCTGGTGGCTCGCTTTCCGGGTCATCCTCAGCATCAGGGGGGGCGGGAACATCTTCCGGCGTGGCGGAGAGGGCAGAAGATCCGGGCATGGGGCCGACGATCGCAGGGGGGAGAGACATGATCAGACGATCAGAAAAGGGCGCGCGAAATGATTACGTGACATGCATGGTCACGTGCATGCCACGTGGCATGGTGACTGTGAACATTTGGCCGGGAGGGGAAAAAGAACAAAAAAAACTTGGGCAAATGGGCCGGCATCGACCATGGATAGA
>ERZ1292629.419-Hain-H43-01um-R1-419-length-45570-cov-7_pt1 | contig 45570 bp, 91 predicted proteins | sample MGYA00564399_ERZ1292629 | MGnify/ENA primary metagenome ERZ1292629 (study PRJEB36523, sample SAMEA6512636) | groundwater metagenome | collected 2019-01-08 | study: AquaDiva: Metagenomics assemblies of 32 groundwater samples
TTGCCGGCAGAGGAAAAGGCGTCGAAGACGAGCGCCACCTCTGGCCCGCCTGGTTCCGCCTCATCCGCCAGTGCTCTCCTCCAGCGGTTTTTGGAGAACAGGTTGCGAGCAAACCTGGCCTCGCTTGGCTCGACGCTGTACTCGCTGACCTGGAAGGAGCGGGTTACGCCGTGGGGGTATCGGATCTGTGCGCTGCGGGCGTCGGTGCGCCGCACATCCGGCAAAGGCTCTACTTCTGCGCCTTCAGGATGGCCGACGCCGCAGCTCTCGGACAGTTCCGGAGGGGGCCAAGTGGCACGCGGGCTGGCGAGCGATCGGTCGAATTTGGTCGACAGGGTGATGCTGGCGGGCTGGTCGACGCCAGCAGCAGCAGAAGCGGGCGGAACGCCAGAGCGGTTCCTGGAGCGGAAGGCGGCGCTGAACAGCGCGTGCGGGGTGTCGCTGACCTCGCTCAGCCTCCAGGCCCAACTGGCGAGCTGGGGAACGCCAGCGGCTCGGGACTGGAAGGACGCGGGAGCGGAGTTCGAGTCGAACCCCGAGATGCAAGCAGCAGCAGCAAAAGCCCGCTTGGCGGGGCAGGCGTCGCTGGCGGGGCCTGTCGCGGGTTCTGGGCCAACGCCCAGTGGGTCCCCTGCCGCGACGGGAAGTGGCGGCCAGTTGAACCCGGCACTCAGCCGCTGGTTGATAGGGCTCCCACCCGAGTGGGACCTGGCGGCGCCGTGGAAACGCAGCCGAGGACGGGGCGGTTGAGGGGGTACGGGAACGCGATCGTGGCGGAGTGCGCGGCGATGTTCATCAGGTCGGCAATGGAGGCAGGCAATGGCGCTTGACGCGAACCGGATCAACGATTGGACGCTGGCCGATTTCAAATCCATTCCGAAGACACTCGACTCGGTCCCTGAGGGAGCCAGATCGCTGGTGATCATCCCGGCCGAAGCGGACGAGGAGCTCCATGACTCCGGGTACCGGTGCATGACGCTGGTGTTCTTCGGCTTGACTCCCGATCCGGCCAGCACCCCCGCCGCACCGTTACTTGGCCGGACGGTGATGCTCGGCCGGACACAGGGCGGGCACGACCACCTCCAGTTCTATCCGGTCGCTCAGCCCGAGGGCCGGAGCTATGGCACTGTGCAGGCGAGCGGGTACGAGGGGGTCGAGATGGACTGCCTCCCCGGCTCGGGGATGCTCCGCGTCTGGCTGGGCACGAACAACGGGTTCTCCAGTCCGTACCACCTGTTCAGCTCAGCGTCGATCCGCCCAGTGCGCATGGGGCCGGACCAGGCAAAGACCGACCTCCACCCGGATCAGTTGAAAGATATGCGGCGGACGATGATGGAGTGGGCCAAGAAGTTCGACCACTGCGATCTCAGGGTCGCGCTCGATGAAGCGATGGAGGGAAAATGATCGCATACGCAATTATCAAAAACGGAAGCGCGGTTATCCGAAACTGCCCCGCCTGCGGAGGTAAGCACCAACACAGCCCCGAGCCCGGCCACCGTGTCGCGCATTGCGCGCGGGATAAAGCTCCTATTGGCGGGTACGAAATCGTCATCATCAGCGAGGAGTCATCACTTGGACAACGCCCAAAAAGGCCCGTGCGGTGAGTTATTACCTCTACCTCTGTCCCCACTGCATGACGCGGTTCCAAGATATTGAGGTTGCGCATAGTCACGAACGAACTTGCTCCAAGGCTCCGACGTTAGAGCAGAAACAGATCGCGGACCTGAAAACCCGCCTCGCATTCCTTCGGGAGCGAAGCAACGCCCGGTGGACCGTCGAGATGCGGAAGGCGGTGGACATCCGGATCAAGAACTGGAGGAGCAAGTGAGTGACCTGATTCAAGCAGCGGGGAGTGTCGACGTCCGTACCTGGGCTCCAGTCGAGGAGATCGAGCAGTCCGCCCTCGAGCAGTTGCAGCGGATCGCGAAGCTGCCCTGGGCGTTCCACCACATCGCGGTGATGCCCGACGTTCACTTCGGCATCGGTGCCACGGTGGGCTCAGTCGTGGCAATGAGGAATGCGGTCTCGCCCGCCGCCGTTGGGGTTGACATCGGCTGTGGCATGGCTGCCGTCATGACCGATCTCACCGCCAGCGACCTTCCCGACAACCTCAGTAAGATCCGAAGCGCGATCGAGAAGGCCGTCCCCGTGGGGTTCAACTGGCACAAGGAGGCACTGGACCTGGGCGGCGACCTGCAGGCGGAAATCGCCCAACTCCGGGCGGAGTTCAAGGACCTGGCCCCCGAGGTCCAGGGGATGAAGCTGGGGAAGGGCGGCGTCGCGACCGAGACTTCCATTGAGACCCAGGCATTCCAGCAGATGGGTACCCTGGGGGGCGGGAACCACTTCATCGAGCTCTGCCTGGACACCGAGGACTGCGTCTGGATGATGCTCCACTCTGGGAGCCGGGGGATTGGGAACCAGCTGGCGCAGCTCCACATCACCAAGGCGAGGAAGCTGGCGCACAACGCTGAACTCCCCGACAAGGACCTGGCGGTGTTCCTCGCGGGCACTCCGGAGATGCTCGAGTACCGGCGCGACCTCTTCTGGGCACAGCGGTACGCGATGCTGAATCGGCGGGTGATGATGCAGCTCTACCGCGAGGCACTGGATCCGTTCTTCCCGACCTTCGCGCTGAAGTCGCAGACGGACTTTGGCTCCGGCGTCTGGTGCCACCACAACTACGTCGCTGAGGAGACCCACTTCGGCGCAGAGGTTCTGGTGACGAGGAAGGGGGCCATCCGAGCTGGAGCAGGCCAGTACGGGATCATCCCCGGCTCGATGGGGACGCGCAGCTTCATCGTCCGTGGGCTAGGGAATCCCGACTCGTTCTGCTCGGCCTCGCACGGCGCCGGACGGAAGATGAGCCGTGGCCAGGCCAAGCGGCAGTTCACGCTCGAGGACCTGGCGACCCAGACTGCTGGGGTCGAGTGCCGCAAGGACGCGGGAGTGCTGGATGAGATCCCCGGCGCGTACAAGAACATCGACCAGGTGATGGGCCACCAGAAGGACCTGGTCCGCATCATCGCCGAGCTCCACGCTGTTCTCTGTGTGAAGGGGTGACAAATGGGCGTTCCCACAAGGGAGGAGATCGAAGAGGATCGCCGGCAGGAAGCCCTGGCCCTTGAGATCCGAAAGGTAGAGGCTCTAGAAGCAATCGCCGCAGAGCTGGAAAACCTCAACGCGCAGTTCCCGCTGGAAATCACCACCTACGACGGAGAAGACTGATGCCTACGAAAATTGAAGAGATCGCCAAGAAGGTCGAGAAAATCGCCAAGACGGTCGAGCCGAAGGACCTGGTCCTTCAGGCCCGCGCCGAGCTCGCCGACGTGAAGGTTGAGCGCGACGCGCTGGCGAAGCGGGTGCTGGAGTGCGAGGACACAGTGACCAAGTTCCGAGCGTGCCTCCAGAAGCTCCAGCGAACCTGCACCATCGACTACAGCGAGCTCGGCGAGCTGCTGAAGTAGCCGGTCGAAGGAGGGGACGTGGCATTCTGGCTCTACAACAGCGACTGCGTCGAGCAGATGAAGACGTGGCCCGAGGCCACGTTCGACGCGGTGGTGACGGATCCGCCCTACGACCTCACCGCCAACAAGAAGGGCGGCATGGGAGTGGCGTCGTTGAACTTGAACAGCCCAGCTGGGAGATCTCGGATCACGACGGGCTTCATGGGGAAGGCATGGGACGGAACCGGCGTCGCGTTCGATCCAGCGACCTGGGCTGAGGTGCTGCGGATGTTGAAGCCGGGCGGGCACCTGCTCGCGTTTGGAGCACCGCGTACCTACCACCGGATGGCGTGTGCAATCGAAGACGCGGGTTTCGAGATCCGCGACAGTTTGCATTGGATCTATTTCACGGGGTTCCCGAAAAATTTGGATGTTCCCAAGGCGCTCGACTCTCCCGATCGCCACGCGCCTGAGTGCCCAGTGTTCTGCGGCGCAGCTGCCGATTGCGTACCAGGCTATGAGTGTACGGCTCATAAGCAGGCGTTTCGTGCCGCAGGGCTCGGAACGGCGTTGAAGCCCTCACACGAGCCCATCGTTCTCGCTCGGCGCCCACTGATCGGAACCGTGGCGGAGAACGTGCTCGCCCATGAGACTGGGGCGCTGAACATCGACGCCTGTCGCCTTGGTCGGGATGACATCGATCCATCCCGTGTGGGGGAGCAGGATAAGACCAATGGGGTCACCAGCCTGCGACCGGAAGCAGGACCCCGCGGGGGGAGCTTGAAGGGCCGTTGGCCTGCGAACGTGCTCTTCGACGAATTCGCCGCGGCCGAGTTGGACCGCCAGAGCGGAGAACGAAAGAGCGGCTCGTACAACGGCAAGCGCAACACCGACAAGTTCAGGAACGTGTATGGCGACTTCAAGGGCACGGAGGAGGAGGAGATCCAAGGCTCCACCGGAGGAGCATCACGATTTTTCAAGGTAATCAAATGCGACGAACCTGCGAGCGATGCGGAATTATTTTCGATGGGAGAGCGCCGCCACGAGGACGCTTCTGTTCTAAATCATGCAAAAGCCTCAGTCAGCTCAGGCACAAGCACACAACTAGTTTCTACGAACGAAACGCAGAGCGAATCAAAGCAGCCATGCGCCTGCGGTACGCAACCGACCCAGAGTTCCGAAAGCGTGTGCGTGCCCGAGTCGCAGCCTACAAGGCTTTCCCAGAAAATGTGCCCTGCGTGTGCTGCGGGGCGGGACGAAGCGACAGGCATCACGATGACTACGATCAACCACTCGATGTTGAGCGAATCTGCCGGGGCTGTCACATCAGGATGCATGTTGATGAACTCGGAACCTGGGGGCCTGGGTTATCCCACCGTGTTTAGGTATGTCGCAAAACCGACGCGGAAGGAACGGGACTTCGGGTGCCAAGACCTCCCACTGAAGTCCGCGGGCGAAGCTACGGATCGCCAGGATGGGTCCGCCGGGCTCAATTCTCCTCGAGCTGGAGCGGGCCGGACGAGCGGGGCGCGCAACTTCCACACCACTGTGAAACCGGTGACGCTGATGAGGTACCTCTGCCGGCTGATCTGCCCTCCAGGTGGCGTGGTGCTAGATCCATTCACTGGCTCGGGGACGGCCGGCATGGCCGCTGTCATGGAGGGGTTCAAGTTCGTCGGGATTGAGAAGGAGCCAGAGTACCTGGCCATCGCGCAGGCCCGTATCCACGCAGCTGAAGTCGAAGGAGTCAAATGAAGATCAAGCTCAACGGCAGCACCTCACCCGTCCAGGCGCCAGCGGAGACCCCGCCACCGCCCCTCCCGCCGCAGATGAACGCCCCGGTCGGTCCTCCGCCGCCCCATCCGGAGCTCCCGATGGACTACGAGGGGTTCATGGAGCTGGCGAAGAAGGTCTCCCGCGGCACGATGACGGACAAGGCGCAGCTCTGGGTTGGCATGGCCCTGGCGGACGCGCTGAACCGGCTCGCGGATGGCGTCTGGGAACTCGTCGGCGCGTTGCACCCTACCGAGATCGAGCTCCCGAACGGCGACACCGAAGAGGCCCAGTCCGTGCTGAGCGACGCCATCGCGGACGGGCTGATCCTCGCCAGCGAGGCGACGGTAAAGAACGGCACGAAGAAAAAGATGGTGCCGAAGACATAAACGGTGTAGAGCCACTGCCCTAACCGACAGAGGGGCCACCGCTCTATCTGGGATGCACCACAGGTGGCATTTTCGCTGGAGGGGACGTGAACGAGACGAGCGACTGGTCTAAATCCTCGAAGGCGATAGACAACGCGAGACTGATCGAGGTACCCGATTCGCTGGACGTCTTTTCCTGGTCGCCTCAGCCGCCCGGTACTCCGAACGCCAAGACGACCCAGGTCCACCTCCACTTCAGCATCCCGTCGCTGGGAACGCTGTTCGTTCGGTTCAAGGGCCCCGGCACGCTGGACGAGCTGATTTCCGCGCTCCAGAAGCACCGAGCGGATGTCTGGGGCCCGAAGTAATGGGCTGGCACACCACGATGCAGATCACCAAAGGAGACGCGCTCCAGGCACTGATGACTAAGCTCCTGAATTCGAACAGTACAATGCTCGAGTCGATGCTGGACGCGGCTTTCTACGACGCGGGGTACAACTTCACGATCATCGACAGCTACGAAGACCTCGATCCAGGCGAGATCTCCTACGACACCTCGTATTTAAAGCGAGGAGGTGCTCTTTGAAACTCCGAGACTGGCTCAAGGCCAATAAGCGGACCCAGGCGTGGTTTGCCAAGAAGATGGGTACGGACCAGGGCTACGTCAGCCGGCTCGTGAACGGGAAGCACGTACCAGATCTCGCCACCGCGATGAAGGTCGAACAGATCACCAGCAAGAAGGTCGGGATCTCCGACTGGAGGAAGCGATGATGTCCCAGAGGGTTCAGAAGGAGAAGAAGGGTCGGACGTACTTCGCTTACGAGCGCCAGTCACAGGACCTGAAGTGGAAGTGCGCGCGGTGCGGCCGGAAAGAGGCCGCGTACCACGATAAAGGAAAACCCTGGCTCGAGTGGGTGTCGTTCGCCTCGCGAGCCCAGCTTGTCGATCACTACCGAGCAAATCACGTAGGAAAGGAGCCAGGATGACCCCCAAGCAAATCGCCCACGTCTGCCACGAAGCGAACCGGGCCCTTACATCGATCATCAACGACGTACCCATCCAGCGCCACTGGGATGACCCGCTCCTCCCCGAAGAGATGATCCGCTCCAGCGTTCAGGGAGTCGTCTGGCGCATGGACCACCCGACCGCCCCGGCCAGCGCCCAGCACGACGAGTGGATGCGGGCGAAGCTGGCGGATGGCTGGACGCTCGGACCGGTGAAGAACTTCGAGAAGAAGGAGCACCCGGCGTTGGTGCCCTACGCGGACCTCCCTTCGGCCGTGCAGCTGAAGGACGCGCTATTCACCGTCATCGTCCTGGCCCTCGCCCCATGAAGAGTATGATGCCGAGTTTCAAGTCGCCGGTCGCGAAGGCTCGGTGGCTGGCGCAGAATCGGGTGCGGGTCCCAAACCCCATCCGCTGCTGTCCGAACTTCACCAGGGCGGAAGTGAAGAGGAAGCGGACGCGGGACCTGGCGAAGCAGATTCTCCGGCTTCAACGCTCCTCCGAGCCGCAGGTTGAGCCTCAGGTGTACCTCCTAGGGTTGAAGCTCGCTCGGATGGTGCTCCGGTGAGCGGGCACGCTGCCGACTGCGCAGGGTGCGGGACTTGCGCCCGTACCCACGGCGATCAAGCCGACCCTGAGGCCGACGAACTGGCCCGGATGAGGGGGGACCGGGACATTGCTCGGGAGTCGGTAGACCGGCTGGCGGCGGAGGCTGAAGCGCTTCAGGCCCAGCGCGACGCCGCCCGCGCCGAGGTGGAGCGGCTGAAGGCGCTCTCGCAGGACCAGGCCCTCGACATGGCGGACCTCCTGCGCGAACTCCAGGCCGCCCGTGCCGAGGCCGCGCGGCTGAAAGAACGCCGTTTCCCAATTCTCCAGGGAGGGCCCTCCATCCCGTGGCGGCTGATTGAGCCTCACGGGCGCCAGGCCCTGGCGAACCACTCCCAGACGCTTGAGCGCTTGGCTGAGCGGGGCGGGCTGGGGCCCTGCGAGGCGCTGGCTGTGCTAGAGGACCGGCCCTGGCGATTGATGGACCCCGACGTGGCGCACGACCTGCTCTCCGCTTACGCCGGCTGGGTTGCGCCTGAGATTCACGAACTTGCCAAGGCCGAGGCCGAGCATGCGCGGCGGGAGCGGGACGCGATTCAGGAACAGTTAGAAGCCGTCTCGGATGAGTCCTATAGGCAAGGCTGGACAGTGGAACGAGAGGCGTGCGCGAAGTTGGCGGATGACGTTGAGCGCGTGTGCCCCGGGCACGGGAAGCAGATCGCCGCGGCCATTCGAGCAAGGGGGAGCAAATGATGAAGGAAAGATCGAAGGCCAGTCGTGAGCTTTGCGCGCCGCTGGAGCGAGAGATTGACCGTCTCCGTCTCCGTCTGGCCCTGGCGCTGAATCCACGGGTCTGGTGTTTGACTTTTCGGAGGGATGGCACCGGAGCCGAACCGCGCGACGCTTCTACGGTGAAACAAGCAAGCATGAAGACAAGAGTGGTGCCGGTGGATGCCCTGAAGGGTATTTTCGATGCTGGCGCCAACTACAACGCGGCAGCCTACAGGTACGCCAAGTTTGGCGACGGCCCGTGCCCAGACCGGCTGGAGCACCTGAGCGCCGCCCTCGCCGCCCTCGAAAAAGCCACGGGAGGTTGACGATGAAGATCGTTTCGTTTGCTGTCTGGTTGGAGTGCCCAGACTGCGCCGGCCAGAAGACGGTGCCAGGCGGTCAACGTGAGTACGGCGAACTGGTGCTGTGCGACCGCTGCAAGGGCGTCGGCGTCATTCCAGGCACCGTGGACTATGCCAACTTCGCTCGGCTGCTTGACGGAATGGTGCGCCGATGAGCCGCAAGCGAGTCGAGGCGTGGGCAGTGGTTTATAGCGATGTGGGAATCTGCCTCTACGAGACATTGGCAAAGGCACTGGCGGATTCAGACGAGGGCGCACGGCACCCCATTCGACTCGTCGAAGCCCCATCCGACGCCGTGGCCAAGGCAGAGCGGGCGGTGGTGAGGGATGCGAAAATCTGGGCCTCGACCGAGGGGTGGGATGCGAACGACCGCGCTGTGGCCTCCCTGGAGCGTGCCGTCGCTCGCCTCCAGCAGGCCAAGGAGACGAAATGACCCCAATCCTCATCGGGCTCGCAGGCCGAGCTGGCTCTGGGAAGGATACCGTCGGGGCCATCATTCGGACGCACTTCAATACGCGGGGGTATGGGACGCAGCTGCTCTCGTTCGCCGGGCCGCTGAAGAAAATCTGCCAGGAGGTCTACGATTTCAGTGACCGGCAGATGACCGTGCTCGAGGAGAAGAATGCTCCCGACATGCGTTATCCTCGAGCCGATGGCACCTTCCTGACCCCGCGGGAGGCGATGCAGAAGCTCGGAAGTGAGTGGGGACGAGCCTGCTACCCCGGCACCTGGGTCGACTACGGGATCCGGCTAGCGGAGCAGGCGATGTATCCCACCCCCTTTGGGATCTGGAGAAACGTCGTTTTCACAGACGTGCGCTTCATCAATGAGGCGAAAGCGATCCGGAACATCAACGGGCAGGTCTGGCGCATCCGCCGACCAGAGGCTGACGCAGTTCCAGCGTCGCACCTCTCCGAGACCGAGATGGACTCCGAGGAATTTTGGGCGGTGGTGGACTACTGGGTGCTCAACAACGGCTCGCTGGAGCACCTCGTCGGTGCGGTGAAGGCGCTACTTCCATGACATCTGCGGAGATGCTCCACCTCGCCGGCCGGCTCGACCTCTGTGGCAAGGAGATGGCCCACCTGCTCGGCATCTCTGAGCGGACCATTCTCCGCGGGGTCCAGGAGGGCGGGATCATCGACATCTTCCTCCACGACCTCCAGGAGGGGCTCGACGATCCGTCCCAGACCCTCCACGTTCGAGCTGCGGCCGTGATGGCGGCCCAGAGCGGAGGCCTGCGCACGTACCTCCGAGGCCTGCGGCTGGCCTACGTGCGGCTGGACGCGCTGATGCACCAGGATCCGGAGCTCCTCGGACAATTGTCCGATGAGAATCTTGCCAGCGTTCTCAAGGACCCGTAGGGTTTGAGGCACTGGGCTGGTGGCCCACAGGAGAATTACCCATGGTCGCAACCGTCTCAGCAACTCTTCTCGGAACGTACAAGTCGATCGTCCGCGCCACGCTGGTGTGCAACCTGGCCGCGGCTTCGATGGACACAATTACCGTGGCCCATCGGCTCGGTGTGTGCCCAGACATCGTGTTCGCGGTGCTCCGTTCGGACATCACCATGATCTCGGGAAATCCGGTCGTGGCGCTGCTCCGCTCCTTCGACGCCTCACAGGTGATCTTCGACTTCCAGTCGACCGGCACCGCCGGGGGCGCGTTGTTCGACATCGTCAGCGAGCTGGCGCACTCGATCGTCCGGTAAGTAGTAGATGTCGGGTAGGCGTGGTAGGGCCTGAAGACGAGGTTCGATTCCTCACCCAACATTTTCCGTAGGAGGGGTTTCACGCATGGCCGCGATTCGACCGCTTCTACGAGCGGACATCAGCCCCCAAGACCTGGACCGGTTCTGGGCCCGAGTTGAGAAGACTCCAACGTGCTGGAATTGGCTCGGGGCCAAGACCGTCCGAGGATACGGGCATTTCTGGATCGGTCGGGGTACAGACAAGCGGGACGTTCTGGCACATCGCGTCGCATGGGTTGCTGCCGTTGGAGACATTCCTGACGGCTTGTTCGTCTGTCACCACTGCGACAATACGGGTTGCATGAACTATGAACGGTGCCTGTTTTTAGGCACCCACGCTGAAAACATGCGCGACATGCGACAGAAGGGGCGGTCCGCAGTTGGAGATCTCAACGGCAACAGCACTCACCCGGAGTCGAAACCGAGGGGTGAAGACCACCACAGCCCTCGATTCACTGACGAGCAGGTACTGGAAATGCGCCGCGACTATGTCTTCCGCGGCAAGATTAGGCAACGCGACCTCGCCCAGAAATACGATGTCAGTCAGGCCACGATCTCAAAAATTCTCAATCGGAAGGACTGGACCCACATATGACGCCTTTCATCTCCCTGCACATGATCGTGCGGAACGCTGCAGCTACGATCAAGACGCTGCTCGACAGCATTGAGGGGGTCTTCGAAGAACTCGCCATCGTCGACACTGGTAGCGTCGATTCCACGAAGCAGATCATCCAGGACCACTTCGGCGTCAGCTCCTGGGGAGAGCACCTCAGCATCCCCGGGCTGCAGCGCCTGGTGCTCACGGACTTCGCCTGGATCGACGACTTCTCCGCCGCGCGCCAGTTCTCCTACGAGCTCGGCACTGCGAAATGGAGGTTTTACCTCGACGCGGACGACGACGCCTCCGACTTTAAGCGCAAGCTGCGGCCGACCCTCGAGCGTACCGACCGGGAGTACCCGAACGTCAACTCGATCTCCATCGGGTACCGGTACACCACCGACGGCGCGATGGTCCAGGACAAGCCGTTCCGCGGAGTCCGTTGGGACGGCGGCTGGAAATGGGAGGACCCGCTGCACGAGCACCTCGTGCGGAAGCCGGGCCATGGGGCCCGGGACATCTCGAAGTACATCGACATGGTCGTCCTTCACCAGCACGCGAAGCAGGAGACGGTGAACGCGAGCTTCGCCCGGAACGTCCGCATCACCGAGAAGTGGTACACGAATCCAGCCACCACTCCGGCGAAGCGGGCACTGGCTGCGTACTACCTGGCGAGCTACTCCTGCGAGACTCACAACCACGAGCTCGCGCGGAAGTTCTTCCGAGAGGCAGTCGACGGCCTGGGCCGGACGAACCTCAGCTGCGAGTCGCTCTGCCGGTGGTCCAGGATGGAGGCGCGACTCGGGAACTCCGAGAAGGCGATTGCCCTGGCCGCTGAGGCGGTGGGCAGGGCTCCCGAGCTGCCGGACGGCCACGCGGCGCTGGGGGTTGCACTCACGCTCGTCGGCGAGCACTACCGCGCGGCAGGGACGTTCGACATGCTCAAGGGCCAGCCCAAGCCAGTGCTTGAGTCCCAGCACGATGCAATTTGGCTCGATGGTCTGGTGAACGTTCACGCAGCCCAGGCGTACTACCGGTGCGGACGGATCGATGACGCAATCCGGGCGCTCGACACCATCCCGAAGGGGCTGATCAACCACCCCGAGATTCACTCGGCCAGTCAGGAGGTCCGCACCTCGCTGCAGAAGACCGAAGGATATAAGCGGCTCCACGCGCTCTGGGAGTACCTCATCTGGGACACCGAGCCGCTGAAGGCGAGGCAGCTGCTCGAGGAGCTCTGCCCCGCGGCGATTTCCGATTCCCCCCAGGTGCAGCAGCTACTGCGGCAGACCGAGAAGAAGATGCCCCACATGCAGGACTGGCCGGCGTACCAGCGGACCTACGCGGCGATCCCTGACTTGCCGTACCACGTGCCGGAGAACCACCGCGGGTGGACGCTGGAGCAGGGCCGGGCACGGATGGTGACGCAGTGGGCTGCGTCGTTACCGAAGGAAGGCCCCCCGCTGCAGGTGCTGGCGATCGGCATCCAGGACGGAATCATTGAGGGGCAGATGATGGAGAACTGCCCCCGGATTCACCTGACCGCCTGCGATGTCGCTCCTCAGGCCTCGAGGGGGATCAACGAGTTGATTGAGCGGTTCCCAGGGCGGCTGAGCACCCACCAGGTGGTAGAGCACCACTACGACTGGTTCCCCAAAGGAGTGGAGTTCGACGCGGTGGTCTTCTTCGAGGTGCTGGAGCATCTCCCCGAGAGCGGAGACCAGAGAGCGCTCGAGGTAATCAACCAGCACTTGAAAACGGGCGGGAAGCTGTTCCTCTCGACGCCGATTGCTTTGCACTGGGTCGAGCCGTACCTCTCGGACCTGAAGTCCGCTCGACCCTGGTGGCACGTCCGAGCCCACAACCCCAGCTCGCTCTGGAAGCTCTTCCAGGACTTCGGGTTCACCGGCTCGCTGGTCGGGCTCGCTACCGAGGGCCTGTTCCTCGCGGCGCTGACGAAGGTGAACGTAACTCTGTTCGGCATCCTACGAGAGGAGGTTGCAATTTACTGCTACCCGTTGGGGCCGCACGGGTTCGACCCGTTCTCGATCAAGCAAGGTCATCTCGGTGGGTCCGAAGAGGCCTGCATCCACCTCTCCGCCGCGCTGGCGCGGAAGGGTGCCCGGGTTACGGTTTACACGGACTCCCCCAAGCGGAAGGATCGGATTTTCGCTCACGAAGGGGTGCAGTGGAAGCCGCACTCTGCGTTTGACCCCGCGGGGCTCACCGGCACGCTGCTCGTCTGGCGCGCTCCGGCGCTGGCGGCGAACTTCAAGCAGCAGAACCCGAGGCTCAGGGTACTGACCTGGGCCCATGACACCAACTACGAGGCGCCCGCGAAGGCGTACAACGGCACCGACGGGACGATCGTCCTCTCACAGTTCCACGCCGAGGCGATCGCGAAGTACGATGGCTTCGAGGGCCCGTTCTACCAGGCGATGAATGGCCTCGTTCCGGAGGAGTTCCCCGAACCGGATGAGTCGCAGCGGGATCCGCACTCGGCGATCTACGCCTCAGCGCCCAACCGCGGGCTCGAGTTCCTGCTCGACTGCTGGCCGCGCATCCGCGCCTCGGTCCCTGACGCGACGCTGCGGGTCTACTACTCCTGGACGCTGACCGAGCAGATGATGGAGCGGCGGCCCGAGCTCAAGGCGGTGCTGGGCCCGCTGCTCACCAAGCTCCGCGTGAAGTTCGAGGAACTCAAGGACTCCGGAGTGACCTACGTCGGCGGGGTCGACCACAAGACGTTGAATGAGGCGTACCGTACCAGCGGGATTTGGGCGTATCCGGTGGGGGCGAGCCAATTCGAAGAGATTTCCTGCATCAGCGCCTTGCGGGCGCAGGCGAGCGGCTGCTGGCCGGTGGTGGTTCCGTTGGGTGCCATCGCCGAGACATGCAAGTACGGCTCTCACGTCGAGTCCGAGGACTTCGCGGGCACGGTGGTCAGGCGGATGATCAACCCGGTTGACCAGACGGAGCGCAGCGAGATGCGCGCCTGGGCGCTCGAGCAGAGCTGGGACAAAGCCGCGGGCGTGTTCCTGGAGATTTTCCAGGAGAAGAGCGAACGGATCACCATCTACGCAGGGGGCTTCGGGCGTCAGTTCGACAGCCACGGTGCTGGTGATGGGAAGAACCTGGGGGGCTCCGAAGTTGCTGTCATCGCGATGGCGAAGGCACTCGTCGCGAAGGGCAAGCGAGTGTTCGTCTACGCTCCGCTCCCCGATCGAATGAACGGTTTTGACGGGGAGGACTTCACTCACCCCGACGAAGTCCCGATCGATGGTGCCACCTGGCTCGACGCGAAGGACTTCAACCCTGCTGGGCCCCACGGCACGTTGCTCGCCTGGCGATGCCCTAAGTTGGTGCCGAAGCTGGTGGGCAACGGATATCCTGTCGTCCTCTGGTTGATGGATCCGCAGTACGCCACGGGGGCGTTCGACTACGCCGAGGCAGACGACGTGGTGTTCTTGACCGAGACCCACAAGGACATCATCCGCGACCACGATGGGTTCGACGGTGGCGGCTCAGTCGTCCACGTCGGGCTCCCCGAGCTGCCGGCGCTGGGCTCGTCGAACCGGGACCCGAAGGCGGTGATGTGGGCAACCTCTCCCGACCGCGGGCTGCTGGAGTTCCTCCAGGACCGTTGGCCGAAGGTGCTGGAAGCGGTCCCTGACGCGAAGCTCCACGTCTTCTACGGGCTCGAGCCGCTGGAGCGAGGAGGCAAGGCGGACCTGGCGAAGGCAATTCGCACCGAGATGGCGCTCGCTGGCCCCAGCGTCATCTACCATGGTGGGGTTCCGGACGCAGAGCTCTACGAGTGGTACCAGCGCTGCAATGTGTTCGCGTATCCCTGCGTCGGGTTTCGCGAGACCCAGAGCCTGGCATGTTGCAAGGCGCTCGCGTTCGGCTGCTATCCGGTGACGAATAATGAGGGCTGTCTCCCCGAGGTCATTGATGCCTGCGGCGGGATTCACACCTCCAACGAGCGGTACGCGCACGAACTCGTTCACCAGCTGACCTACCCCATCCCTGATCGCGTCCGCGATGAGATGGCGGCACGGGCCCGGGAGAAGTTCTCGGTGAGCGCGATGGTGGACGGGATGCTTGAGGTGATCGCGGGGGTCCGATGCTGAACTACAAGAATGAAGCGGTGGTCGGCTACGACATTGTGGCCCATATTTACAGTGATCTCTTCCCAGGCCCGGTCGACTTGACGAACTACGCCTACTTTTCGACGCTTTTCAACCTCGCCGCGGCGGCGGAGCCGAGCACTGTGGTGGAGATCGGCACTCAAGGCGGATTCAGCACTAAGGCGTTCTTGGCGGCGACGCCACAGGTGGATCGGGAGCGACGGGCGGGCGGTGGTTGGGTGGGGATGAAGGGCCCGGAGCGGATCGTCCACTCCATCGATCCTGATCCGAAGTGCGCTGAGCTGTCACTCGGCCCTCGCTGGCATTTCCACTTGGGGAAGAGCCAGGACCTCGAGCCGTTCGCCTCGGACTTCCTCTATGTCGACGGGGACCACAATTACAACGCGGTCTGCTCGGACATGCTCCGGTGGGGAACGTTGGTCAAAGATGGTGGGCTCGTGGTGCTCGACGATTACCACTGGTCCTGGCCAGACAAGGTCCGATGGGTGAACGAGCGCTGGAAGGCACTCGACCCGCTCATCATCGGGCCTACTGCGGTGGTGCGAGTGACTTCGGAGAAACGGAAGGTCTTCGCGGAGGTGTTCTCTTGAGTGAACACAAGTTGGAGAAGGCGATTCGTGAGGCACCCATCCACCTGCTGACACGGGCCGACAAGCTGGTTCGGCTCGAGGCCCAGAAGCAGATGCGCGAGCTACGTAGTCGGTGCAGTGGCAGCAAGCGGCTCGAGGGGTACGGGTTCAAGGCGTACTCGCAGCACGACGAGGACGGCATCATTCAGGAGATTTTCCGGCGCATCGGGACCACCACCCAGCGCTTCGTGGAGTTCGGCGCCGGCATCGGGCTGGAGTCGAACTGCGCGTTCCTCCTGTTGCAGGGCTGGAGCGGGGCGTGGGCGGAGGGGAATTCGATCTACACGGCCGAGATCCACAAGACGTTCGAGCGGGAGATCCAGTCGGGCCAACTGCTGGTCTCGACCCAGATGATCACCAAGGACAACGTCAACTCCCTGGTGGAGAGCCGCGGGGATCTGGGTCTGCTCTCGATCGACGTGGACGGCAACGACTACACCCTGTGGGAGGCGGTGAAGTCGAAGCCGAGGGTTGTTGCCATCGAGTACAACGCTGCGTTTCCTCCTCCTGCGAAAGTGGTGCAGGCGTACCAGCCGGAGCTCAACTGGAATGGGACCACGTACTACGGGGCTTCACTGATGGCGCTCGAGGAGCTTGCAACCGTGAAGGGGTACACGCTGGTCGGGACCAACATCACAGGCGTGAATGCCTTCTTCGTGAGGAACGAGCTGGTGGGCGACCGGTTCGTCCACGAATCGCTGACCGAGTTGTACAACCCGGCCCGGTACGCCCTGGGGGAGTTCGGCTTCGACGGGCACCCGGCTGGATGGGGTAAATGGCGTTGAAACGAGCGCTTATTTCCGGTGTCACCGGTCAGATCGGGAGCCACCTGGCAGACCTGCTCCTCGAGAAGGGGTACGAGGTCCACGGCATCGTCCGTAGGACCTCGACTCCTGCGAAGGTCCGTCGCCCGGAGGTCAAGCTGCACTCGGCAGATCTCTGTGACCAGTCCTCGCTCTCCGAGGTGGTACGGGTGGTGCAGCCCGACGAGGTCTACAACCTGGCGGCGCAGAGCTTCGTCCCGACCAGCTGGCAGCAGCCGGCGCTGACCGGGGACACCACCGGGCTGGGCGTGGCGCGGATGCTCGAGGCGGTGCGGCACAACTGCCCTGGCGCGCGCTTCTACCAGGCGTCGTCGAGTGAGTGCTACGGAAAGGTCCGCGAGTCCCCACAGCACGAGGGGACGTCGTTCTACCCTCGGAGCCCATATGGCGCGGCGAAGTGCTACGGGCACTGGATCACCGTCAACGCCCGCGAGAGCTACGGGCTCCACGCCAGCTCGGGCATCTGCTTCAACTGTGAAGGCCCGCGCCGAGGGGTCGAGTTCGTCACTCGGCGAATTACCACCGCGGTCGCTGCTATCAAGAAGGGGAAGCAGGAGACGCTCGTGCTGGGGAACCTCGACGCCCGACGAGACTGGGGCTTCGCGGGCGACTACGTCCAGGCGATGCACCTGATCCTTCAGCAGCCGAAGCCCGACGACTACGTCATCGCCACGGGGGTCTCGCACTCGGTTGGTCAGTTCTGCGAGGCAGCATTCGCTCACGTCGGGCTGGACTGGCGGAGGCACGTCGTCTCGGACCCGACGCTCTACCGGCCGGCGGAGGTCGACGTGCTGCTCGGAGACGCTCGGAAGCTGCGGGCCCTGGGGTGGAAGCCGGAGGTTGACTTCGAGTCGCTGGTGAAGATGATGGTCGACGCTGACATGGAGATGCCGTGACGAAGGAACAGCTCAAGAATTTGGAAGATGCCCACGCCACTGCCGTCGGCAAGGTCGCCAGCCTGGCGCTTCGATGGCATCACGTAAAGGGTGGGCTGTTGAAGGAGGCCGTCGCATCCGCGGAGCTCCACAAGGCATGCGCCGAACTGGAGGAGTTGGAGGCGAAGCTATGAGTGATTCCGAAGTTTCGATTCAAGGGCCTGGTGTCGGAGAGAAGTGCTCGGCGCAGGTATCCGCAGCGAAGATCGTCGCGCGCCAGCTGGACCGGTCCAAGGAGGTGCTCAAGTCGAAGGGGCTCAGTCCTCTCTTCTGCTTCGAGCTTTACGTCTTCAACTGCGACCGGCATGGGGTCCCGGCGCACCACATCGACCTGGTGAACTCAGGGCTCGAGAGCATCGGCCCCGACGGGCTACCGCACGTCATCGCGGTCATGGAGAGCCTGGTCAAGGATCTGAAGGCGAGGACGGCATGAACGACGGGGGCGTAGCGGAGGCGGTGGGGCGGGTTTCGTTCGAGGTCAGCCGGGTCGCGAACGACGCGATGGGCTGGCCGACTGCGACGGTCATCATCGTCGGCTTGGTCTGCTTCGCGGCGCGGATGATCACGATGGTCTGGAGAGGGTTGTGAACTACACCCGGAAGAGCTTCACCGTCGGGGTCCCCATCTCGAAGGAGTACGCCGAGCGTTGGGAGAGGACCTTCCGCGGTGAGCTACCCCGTCATCGCCGAAGCGATGGGGAGTTCTGCGCGTACCTGGCTCACGACTTCTGCAACAAGTGCGGGTGGACGCCGAATGCCTGCGCGAGGTGCGGGAAGCCGATCGAGTTCGAGCTCCTCGCCGTCGGTTCCGAGCAGTGCGGAAGTTGCCGCTTGCTCCCAGCACCCCCGATGACGTAGGTTCGAGGAGGTGGCGTCAAGGAGCTTTTCCATGACGCAGATTCACGTCGCAGGTCGGTCTTGAGCTTCTACACTCGCGGATATGGCGGGCTCGGGGCACTGCCGTCGTTTGAGCTCGGTGGCAACGCACTGACCCAGGGGATCGTCAACGCCTTCCTCGATCAGGTCCCATCTGGCAGTCCCGGCGGATTGAATGGCCGGCAGTTGATCGCCCGGGCCAACGAGCTGCAGGCCGCCAGTCGAGTCGCGGCGAGCACACCTGAGGGGGCGGCAATCGCCTCCGCCGCGGCGGAGAAAGAGGGCACGATCTCCGCGGCCTGGGGCGAAGTTGTAGCGTTCGCGACCAAACTCGCAGACCTGCTCGAGAACGACCCACTGAAGAACCTGGGGCCTCGGCCGGGGCCGGATCTCCTGGACCCTCAAGGGACGATCAACAAGCAGGCCGCCTGGGACATCGCGTGGGGCGAGATGCAGCGACAGTCCAACAACAGAAATGCGGCGATGGAAGACCTGTCCGCGAAGATGAAGCGGGCGCTCGCCAATTCGCTGGGACCGGCGCTGAAGTCCTACGTCGTGGGGGTCTCCGACGCGCTGAATCTCCTCCGGGCCTCGAAGACCGCCAAGACCGAGGCAGTGATCGCGGAGGATCAAGCCAAGACGACGGGGTTGAAGATCGACACCTTCATCGCCGAACAAAAGCTCGCGAAGGAGCAGAAGACAGCCGCAGACCTGGCGAAGGCCACCTCGCGAATTTCCACCGGCATCTCGCCCCTGATGATCGCTGCCATCGGGATTCCTGTCCTGGGAGTCGCGGCGTACTTCCTCACCAAGAAGAAATCCTCGGTCGCCGGCTACCGTCGGCGCCGGAGCCGCCGATGAGGTACGGAACCACCTGGGAGCCTGATGGAGGTGGAGCGCAGGGAGGAGGAGGACCAGGCCTCAACTTCCCCCTACCCACCATTCAGGGCGGGTACACGATCCCCGGCACCAACATCACGATCGGTACCGGGGGCCAGCCCGTCATGCAGCCGGGCATCTTCGACCAGTTCCTCGAGTTCGTCCGGAACAACCAGGGGCTGGTGGTCGGCGGCCTGGTTGCCCTCTACCTCCTGAGGCGGCGATGAGACGGTACGGGATGACGGACCTGGTCGACTACGGCGTGGACGCCACCGGCAGCAACTGGTCGTTCGACCCCGCCCGTCCGGTGGAGCAGGTGCTGCCGACCTGGCAGAACCCAGCCGGCGATCCTGACGGGTACGTGGATCCCTACGTCAGCCCCGGCACCCCCTCGGACTGGCGACCCCCAACCTCGCCGATGCTCTTCATCGGGGTGGGGCTCCTCGCCTACGGGCTCTGGCTGGCGCTAAAGTGAGGCGCTCAGCGTTCACCTGCGATCCCTGCTACAGCGGGTACCAGTTCGAGCCCGAGTCCCGGCTCGAGGGGTATGGCGCAGAGCCGATGGCGTTCCCCGAGGAGCAGATCGTCGGCTGCGTCGATGGACTCGACGTGGACGGGAACCCCTGCTGGTCGCCCCCCTCGATGGGTACCTGGTTGGCCCTGGCAGCGGTCGCTGCTGGGCTCTACTTCTGGAGCCGAGCATGAGCTTCTACCGGCGGTACAACGGCCTCGCGATTCGTTCGACTCTTCCCATCTCCCTCGCACCCGCGGGAGTCCCTCCCGCGATCCGGGCGGGCCCCTCGACGCTGCCGGCGCAAGCTCCTCTGCCGGCGGTCTACGTCCCGAACATCCCCATATTCCCAATCGGTCCGCAGGTGGGGCCGATGAACTTCCTCAGCCCGAAGCCCATCACCCCGATGGTACCGATCGTGGCCCAGGCGGTTCCTCCCGCTCCTGCTGCAATTCCTGCGGCGCCGAAGCCGACCGGGCAGATCATGTTCCCTCGGTCCCAGGTACGGGCCAAGGCCGAGGCAGACGCTGCGGCGGCTGACGCAGCCCGGATCAAGGCGGCAGCCGATGAGGCCGAGGCCGAGGCCAAGCGGTCGAAGAGGTACTACGAAACCCAGGGTGGGGGCGGTGGAGGAGGCGGAGGCGGAGCTGTCCCCGACTACGCCTGGGACCAGGAGCCGGAGGTGGAGGAGGTTCCCGTGACTCTCCCCGACGGGACCCCCGGGACGATGCTCGTGCCCTCCAAGAAAAAGCACCCGGTCATCTACTCGGCTGGCGCGGCCGGGGCTGGCTTCCTCCTCGGCGGGCCAGTGGGGGCGCTCGTCGGCGCCGCTGCGGGGTATCTCTTCTCGAAGCGCTGAGCGGGTGGTAGGGTTCTTTGCATGGCCAACCCCACCAACCCCAATTTTGGCGCTCCCAATCCCGCCGGCCTCAGCACGATCGAAGGCCTCGGGCACATCGGCCTCGCCCTGTACCACCTGTTCAGCGGCGGAGACGACCGTGAAGAGAGTGAAGTTGAAGAGCCCTCGCGTCGTCCAAGGCACCGTTTCACGAGTCCAGTTTCCGCTCGTGCAGGCAAGTCAGGTTCCTGTTGCCGTGCGAAGCGCCCCCTCAAGTAGGTGCCCGCTGTGCCGTACTCGGGTCGGCACGACCGAGGTCGCGATCGGCGTGATGGTGGTCCGCGTTTGCGAGCCCTGCAGCGACCCGGTTTTTAAGACCATCGACGCTCTCGCGGCGCTCTCGAAGTTCTTCCTGTAGCGCTTCCCCTAACCCTACGGATGCAGTAGAACTTCAATCGGTGGCGCCAAGGAGCAATCCATGGCGCAGTTCGCAACGCAGCTGTCCCGTTTCTCCGCCCTGGCTCAGGGTAAGTCGGTCGTCCAGCAGCACACGATTCTCCCCGACACTGACTCGCCCGGCGTGGCGATCAGCCGGCTCTTCGTCTACCAGAGCTACCTCGACAGCACCCTGCTCGAGAAGGCGCTCCTCACCCAGTCCCCGAACGAGCCGATCGTCGGCTCGACGCGGAAGGTCGAGTCCGTGGGCGGGTACTCGTTCGGCCTCCACCCCAGCTCGCAGACCCCGATCGCCATCCGGCCGCTGGTGGGCGGGCAGGCAGCGGCTCCGCAGGCGATCATCCTCCACCCCGGGCAGATCTACCGCCCGCACGGGCGCACCGACGGCCGGGCCGCGGGGAACTTCTCAGGGTTCGAGTGGGGGCTCCCGTTCGGCTGGCTCGGCGGAGGGGTGGCGACGCTCTACGTGTTCCCTAGCTCTGACGCCGACGTGGCGTGGCCGGGGCACGCCGAGGTCATCTTCCACCGGCAGCGGATGCAAATCATCGCGCCTGCTGCAGTCATCGCTCAGAACGCCTTCTACAACTGGCCGATGCGCTTCCCCTGGACCCAGGCGCTCCGCGGGAGCTCGTCCATTCCGCAGCAGGGGGCGGGGATCATCTCCATCGCCGAGCCCACCCGGGTGATGATGTCCCTCCGGCTGAATACGATGGCCGCGGTCGGCAACATGAGAATGATCCTCCAGTCGAGCAACGACTTCGACCTGGACTCGGCAGGCGCAGTCATCCTCACCACCCCGCGGTTCGACACGTACACCTGGGGCACCTACGCCGCCAGCGGTGGAGCGGGGAACCTGGGCGCGGTGAACTATCCAGTCGTCGAGTACAACGGGCCGCTGTTCCGGCTCGCTGCGGACGACGGTGGGGTTCAGCTCGTTGACATGAGCGCTGGCACGTTGACCAATGCGTATGTCGACGTTGTAAGACTCGGGCGGATCTGAGGTGCGGACATGAGCTTCTACTACGGGGACTCACTGAACTACGCCGCCCAGCGCCGCCGACGGCAGCGACAGCTGCTGGGGTTCAGCCAGGTCGAGGAGGTCATCGGCGCCGAGGTCGCGGCCGGCGCGACTGAGGCCGGCTCGAGCGCGGCGAGGGCCATTGGCATCGGTGTCGCCACCGGGGTGCTGACTCTGCTGGTCAACCGGCTCATCGAGAGCATGTTCCCGAGGAAGCGGTGAGACAGGTGCTCCTCTTCGGGCTGCTGTTCGGGGCCCTGGCCCAGGGGCAAATCGCGGTCAATCAGGGGCGCCCCGGGACGCAGGGAGCGTGGTCCGTAACCTCGACTGGAACCGTAGCGATCACCAGCACCGACGCCGGGGTCACCATCCCAGTCAACTTCACGGCTCAGTCGGGCCAAGTGACCGAGACGCTGGTCATCATCTCCGATGGAGGCGCATCGAGCTGTACTACCCTGAACGCGCTCGCCGGGCGAAGGTCACTCGGGATCCAGAACTGCGGCCCGAACGACGTGACTTGCAACATCGGCTCCGCCTGCCCTCGCCAGGGCGGCGGAATCATGATCAACGCGAAGGCCAACGGAATCTGCGGCTTCTTCGCGATGGATCTGGGGAGCAACACTGCGGTTACTTGTCTGACCGCGAACGCGAATCAGGTCGCAGACGGCGGAACCATCGTCATCGAGCTCGGGCCGTAGGAGGCATCGTGAAGAACATCTTGGCTTTTGGGTTGCTGGTGGCGGCGATCGCCTCGGCGCAGGTGGCGGTGAACCAGGGCAGGCCGGGGACGCAAGGGGCTTGGCCGGTGACGGGCGTGGGGGGTAGCAGCACTTCGACCGGCGTGGACGGGGGCGTAGTCCAGACGACTCCCGCCAAGTGCGCTCAGACCGCAGCCGACGGCGGCACGCTGCACAAGAATACTGTCGTCGGGGCCACTGCGGCCAATGTACCGGCCGCTCAGACAGCGGCCCGAATCTGGATCGAGATCTGCAACAGCCTTCAGAACAGCGGAAATCCCATTCTCAAGTGCAGGGTCGACGGTGTGGCTCCAGTCGCGGCCTCGACCAATCCCGGGGACGTGCTGGGGATTGGGGACTGCGCGCACTACGCGATCATCAGCTCGAACGTTCCGCAGTGTATCTCCGACACGGCGGGGACGAACGCGCTGAGTTACGAGTGCGTGGAGATCGGTCCGTGAGGCACGTCAAGATGGAAGGCTCGCCCTGGCCGTTTGTCGGCTTCGTTTTCGGGATGCTGATTCTAGGGCAGCTCATGGGAGGCGTTGTCTGTGGTTCTGCTCACGCAGGTTCGTCGCACATCAGCAAGGGTGACCTACTGAAGAACCGGCAGTACCGGACGAACGCCGAACTGGTGTTCTACGTCGACCCGACCGGAAACGATGCGAACGCCTGTACCGCGACTGGCACCGACGCCTGCCTCACCATCCAGGGCGCTCTCAACAAGGCCCCGAAGCTGCTACGCCACCAGGTTACGGTGAACTTGGCGGCGGGCAACTACGCAGGATTCACCGTGTCCGGGTTCACCATCGACCCCAGCATTCAGCGTGCGACTGCGGGTATTCTTATCGACGGGGTGCTCGCCAACGTTGTCCCCACGACGGGCTCTGCTACCGGCACCGCCACTTCAGGGTCCGCCGGCTCTGGGATTACCTTCGGGGTCCTCACTGACACCGCGGCGGCGTGGACCGTGAGCGACACCACGATGCTGGGGAAGCTCCTTCTCATCACTGGGGGCACGGGCTCGGGTCAGACGAAGATGATTACCGCCAACACCGACACCACCATCACCATCGCAGGTGCGTTTTCTCCCGCGCCGGACGCGACATCCACCTACGCGGTTCAGGCACCCAGCGCCATCATCACTTCGGCGGCAGCGGGCATTCCTAGCCCTATCGGAACGGCGAGCGGTGGATTCAGTTCAGCGGGAGTGCAGATTTTCAACAACAACGAAAATGGTACGACCTTCGGCGTGACTCTCCGTAACGTCGGTATCGCAACAGGTTCAACCGCGGCGGTTACCGTTTCGGGCGGGCAGAACGTCGAACTGCTTCAGGTTGTCTCGACTGGAACAGGTGCGTCGTCCATCAACCAGAACTCCACCGGCACCTCCCTGACTAGTTCGTTTGCAGGTCAGATATCAGCGTCGAATGGTTCAGTATTAACCGTCACGTCGAATTACATCGCCGGGGCACTGGCGGGGGTAGCTTCACTTTCGCGCGCTAATGTTGCAGTGACTACTTCCAGAGTTACGACCACCAGCGCTGCGGGGGTCCCTCTTGGGGCGTCTCAGGGGGCTGGCATCACTCCGATCAACGTGTATTGCGACTGCACCTCTGGCGCTGGGTCGGCGTGCGTGTCGGTCAACTCAGGGCACTCAGCGACACCGGCAGCATTGGCGACCCACGATTCGGCAGCGAGCGTCGGTTCAATCAGTGTGACAAACTGCACCTACGGTATCTCGGTCGGTCCCCGGGGTTCGGTGGTTGCGAACAGCGCAACCAGCACCATCACTGGGAACGCGCTTACTTACGCAGTTCTCGCTTCCTGGGGGGGCATGGTGACTCTCCCAGCGACTACACCAACCATCACCGCGGTAACCGCTGAACTGGCCCTTGATAATGGGGCTGCGGTTGATTCATTCACTACCCTGGCGGCTACCTACGATTGTATTGCGATTCCCACCACCGACTCCAAGGTTTGCCGCTTATGAACTTTCGACGTATCACGATACAGACGGTCTTCGCGTTCTGCGTTGCTTTTGGCGCTGGTACGGTGTTCGCTACCGCTCCGAAGTGGGTGAAAACTACCCTCACCGTGGATCAGGTAAGTGTCGGGCCAGGGGGGCTCTCAGTAGACGCCGGGATAACAATTACAGGCCAGCGGAACGCGACGATGTCAGGCTCAATTGACAGTAACTTTTTTTACATTAACGCTACGGGAAGTGGATTACGAAATCAGACAGCAGGGGGGTGGTACCTCGATGTAGGAGGGTATACCTCGACGATCGGCTCTGGGAGCAATGCGTTCGCAGTAGGCACGAATGGCGCGCGCATCGACCACGGGGCCGGCGCCTCAGATTACAGCTCCAGTGACGGCACGACGGTCACCTACGCGGGGCCGCTCGCTTCGGCATCCTCAGTACGCCAGTTCTCGCTCGGGATACCGGCGAACTCCCTCCAGGATGACGCTGGAACCTCGATTCAGGTCTTCGAGACTGGGCGCGGCGCGTTTTCCGTCGGCTCCGCGGCAGTCACATTCCATCGTGCATTCTCCTGGCCACCAGACTGCTTCTGTAACGACACGGGGGGCTCAGCGCTGGCGTGTTCCCCCCAGGAGTCAACCAACTCTACCACCGGTATCACCTTTCTTGGGACCGGGTCCAATACCTTCAAGTGGCTCTGCGTGGGGAACCGATGACCAAGAAAGAATTCGTTTCGATGCTAGTTGCTGCCGGGGTCGGTTTTACCGGCGGTGCTACGTTCAAATTCAGTCCTGGTACAGGTAGCGCGCCCCCCAGCACGACCTTCATCCACGCGCTCCGCATTGAGGCCGCTGTAGTCGGAGACGGTGGGCTGGGGCCTGACGCCATCACTGCTTACCAGACGTTCTCCACCGCCGAGCCCGACGGCGGCGTGGATCTCACCGACATCGGTCCGGCCAGCTGTACTGGGGACACTCGGGCGCTACGCACTTGGGCGAAGAGCAGATGCACCCTCAGCGATGGCGGTGAGATCACGGGTATCTACGTCCTCGAGGTCCATCCGACCGGCGTCGAGAGCACCGACGGCGGGGCCGACGTCGCAGTGGTGGCCTACGGGTCTACCGGCTCGGCGCTCTGCGCCCCCCGAAAGAGCGCGGTACTGACGAATTTCCTCGAGTCCATCAACTGCACCAATACCAAAAGGCGCTCAAGGGCTAATCCGTTGTGAGGCGGCTCCTACTCGCCGTTCTAATGTCCACCTCCTGCGACTCCTGTCTCCCGGAGTCGTGGCGTGTGACCCCTAAGGCAGCCGTCCGGCACAGGGCCGAGTCCAAATTGCGGTCCTGCGTCGAGCGCACTCGCTGCGGGCGGACGGGCAGTTGCTACAACGAGGTCCGCGGGTGGTGTGTGGACGCTGGGCTCGAGGCATCCTGCGGCGAGGGAGGGCCGACCCCGACATGCGCGCCCTAGCCCTCCTGCTCCTGGCCAGCTGCGTCACCATCCCGCCCCAGCCGGTGGCGTGCGTCTCCCGCTGCGGGATGACGCTCTTTACCCCTCGGACGACGCCAACACCGAATTGCTTGAGCTTCCAGGACGTCGAGGACCGCTCGATCTCGGCCTTCTCGAGCCTCGCGGTGGTCGAGGCGGACCCACGCTTCAGCCTCGCCTGCCAGCGGCTACGGCACTGGAGCGTGGAGATCGGCGATTCAGTGCAGTTTCACCCCCAGACTGGAGAGCGTACCGCCGGTTTCACGCTCTGCGACTACAGGAGGGTGATCATCGGTCACCGCGACGACCTGGCACGCTCCGCCCTGGCGCACGAACTGGGTCACGCAATTCAGGGCTGCACGCCCGTACCGCCGTTCGGTGCGGACCACCAGCACTCCAACTGGGGTGCCATCGACGCAGCGCTCCGCGATATGGGGTTCCCGTGAGCCCCCGTACCGACACCGTCGTGGCGTTCATCGCCGCGCTGTTGGTCGGCGCCCTCGCCGGGGCCAGCGACTACCTCCGCACCGACTCAGGGTTCCGGGCTCGAATCCGCTCGTCGGGTACGCTGCAGGTGTCTGACCGCACCCTCTGCGCCAACCTCGCTGGGGATGATCTGGCGGGTGCATGGTGGTGCCTCCAGGGAGACGGTGGCATGGCACCGGGAAGCTCGCAGACGCTGGTCGCCACCTCGACCAGCACGCTGCCGGCGGTCGTCACTGGTATCACCTGCGGCGGCTCAGGGTGTGTCAACGAGTCGATGATCCGGTTCAACGCCGGGCTCGAGGCCGGCGCCGCGCAGCCGACTCAGTATTTCGCCACGGCGGATGCGGTCGCGGCTCCGACGGGGAATTTCACGACCTGTGTATTGGGCACCGTCGACACGGTTGGGGGTAGTACGACCAACTACGACAGCACGGAAGGGCTGATCCAGTTCTCGAACATGGACGGCGGTACCCCCGCCTCTGCTTGGCGAATCGGTATCAACACCGGGTCGGATCTCAACATCTTCCTGAACAACGTTGACGTGGCTGGGGACGGAGTCGGGGGAAAGTGGCGGGTCCAGACCCTCTGGTGCGGCATCTACCAGACGGGCGGAACCGTTACCGGCTGCAGCTACACCCAGGGCGAGGCCGCTGCCGTGTGCGGAGCCCCCTCTGCCCCCGCGGGCAACATCAACGGCACCGCTCGCAGGTGGGTTGTAGGTGGGGACATCACCATCAACGCTGCGGCGAGCCTCGGGTGGACCGGGTTCTCCCGTGGGGTACTCTTCACCGAAAAGGCTTTCGTGCTGGCAGATGTCACCAGAATCGGACAGCGAGTGCTCCCACCCAATCCCACGGGTATGACCTTCGCTCGGGCGTCGCGTCGCACCTGCGGGGATGAGGACGATGAAGGCTCAGACGGACCGGGGCTCATCGTCTTACCAAACAACGTACCCTGCACCATCAGCGGAGTGACTCAGGTCGAGCCGGCCACGACCAACCTCATGGGGCGCAATGTCATCGACGGCAGCGTCTTCAGCGGGGGGGCCGGCGCTCCGAGTCGGATCGAGCAGTATTTCTGGTCCCCCTTCGGTACCTACGTCGCCGTACGGGGCGCGATGGCGACCACGACGGCGGCCCAGATGTCGTCCTTCTTCAACGGGGCTTTCGCAGCAACGAACGGTACCGCCAGGTTCCGCACGCGCGTCCGGGGCGGGTTTCCCTGGGATATATGCATTCGCGACAACGTCACCTTGGTCAGCGTCTGCAACTCCTGCGCTTCAGGCGCTGGTGCCTGGACCAACTGCTCTGTTGAGCGTACCGACCTGGGGGCGAACGCCTACAACGTCTACCTGGGGCACGCGAGCCTCCTCTCCGGCGTCGCCTATGCTGACAACTACCAAGGGCGGTATATGTACGGCAGCCAACTCGAGGACGGCGCTGCGATGACCAGCTTCATCCAGAATTGGAATGGCAACATCACTCGCGCGGTCGAGACCTGCACTGGGACGGGCTGCCCATGAGCCGCGCTGTGGTCCTTTCGACGGTCCTGCTCGGATCCCTGGCGTGAGACTGCCGTCGGGAACCTCCGACGCGGTCGAGGCGATCTCTGATATGGCGTCCGAGGTCAAAGCACTCAAAACGCACCTGGGAGCCAAATGAAACCTGACAAGCCAAGGGACTTCGATCCGTTCAGCGCAATCCCGCCCGAGGTGCTGGGGGTTGGGCCCGTGACCACTACTGGAAAGTTCAAGGCTCCGCAGGACCAGCTGCACTCAGGCAAGATCGTCACGCTCTCGCTGGCTCTCCTGGCGCTGCTGGTGAGCTTGGGGTCCATCTTCGGGGCCTACCGATTGTTCATCAGTGACGCCAAGGCCCAGACAAGAGAGATGGTTGACGCCGGGCTGCTCCCCGTCCACGTCGAAATCCGGGCCCTCAAGGAGGAGCAGAAGGTACTGAAGGAGGGCCAGGCTGCGGTGATGACCGAGGTGCGGGAGATGCGGCTGGACTTGAAGGAGATGTACAAGAGCTCAAGGTATGATCGCCCCAGCGCCCGGCTCGAGGCCCCTCTGACGGCGCTCGATGGGGGGCGGTGATGGTCTACCTCCCTCGGACGGCGAAGACGTACCTGGAGGCGCTGGACTCGTTCCAGGTCGAGACCAACAAAAAATACCTCCCTGAAGACCTCGATGCAGACGGAAAAAAAGAGACAAAATGTAATTGGTTCGTCGAGGACGCCTGCGAGCTCCTCGGGGTCCACATCCCGAAGGGGCTTCTGGCGCGCTTGCAGCTCCTCTGGTTGGGCGGGCCCGACGGGCGGAACGCACAGTGGTTCGAGTGCGCGGAGGCCGACGCCGGCATGCACGTCCAGCTGGGTCACCCCTGCATCGTAGGGTGGATCAACCCGGACCCGAAGCGGAGCTCCCATGTCGCGATGCTCCGGACCCCAGGACGCATCTGCCAGGCCGGCGCGAAGAACTACAACGACGTGCCGGTGGCTTTCGGCTTCGGCCACCGGCAGGTAAGCTACTTTGCCCATTTGTAGGAGATGCCCATGCGGACCCGACGAGACCAGTCCAGGAGCTTCGGCGGGTACCTCGATGAGGAGGATGAGTACCAGATGCCCGGAGAGCGGATCTTCCTGGCGGGATTCGACGGTGTGAAGTCCTGCACCGGGGGCGCACTACCGGAGGTGAAGCTGGCGCTCGAGCGGACCCGCTGCCTGAAGGGTGGTGGCCCCCTGCTCAAGACCCCCAGCGAGGTTGGTGATTTCCTGGCGAAGCACTTCGGCTGCCAGCCGCAGGAGCAGTTCTTAGCGGTGGGGTTCAACTCGCGGAACGAGGTCCTGGGGGTGCTGGATGTTGGCACTGGGGGGATCGACTCTGCCGCGGTGGACCCGCGGGTGATGTTCTCCGGGCTAATTCTGATGGGCGCCTCCGCGTTCATCATGGCCCACAACCACCCGAGCGGGGACCCCAGCCCCTCCCGTCAGGACGTGGACCTCACTCGGCAGCTGAAGCGGGGCGCTGAGCTGCTCACCATCCGGATGCTGGACCACATCGTCATCAGCCGAGGCGGAGAAATTCACTCGATGGTACAAGCGGGAACGATGCCTCCCTGAGGACCCTATGCACTTCGAACCTTTCGATGGCGAGGAAGTCGACGCCGAGTTCACCGAGGTAGCTCCTGCGCCTGCTCCAGCGGCGACCGAGCCCCCGCCAGTCACCCGGCTGAAGGTGGACTACCGGGAGCGGGACATCGTCAACATGAGCACCCCCTCGGGGAACCCCAGCATCGAGCTCCAACTCTATGAGAAGCGCGCTCGAGCGGTGGCGCTCTTCGTCGAGCTCCCCCTGCTGGCGGTCGTGGCGCTGAGCGACAAGACACCGCCGCTGATCCGCCTGGGAGCGGGGCTGCTGGCCATCTGGAAGTCGGTCGAGCTGGCCCGCGGCGGAGCGCAGGAGGTCCAGAGCACCGTCACCGAGTGGGCCCAGCAGTGAACTTCGCCGGCCTCGTCAAGCGTGGGAAGTATGGCTCCACCTACACGGGTGGCTTATCCACGAAATACTCCCCTGTGAACCAGGCCTGGCTGGTGATGTGGCATGACCAGCTCATCCGGGTGCTGGACACCCGCGCGGAGGCGGAGCACTACGCCACCCAGATGACCACGGAAGGAGTCGAGTCGCTCCACCCGCGGCGGGAGGAGAAGCGTCGCCACGAGAAGGAGCGGGCGCACCGAGTGCTGGAGAGCGCCGCGGAGACGATGGCCCAGGACCCAGGATTCCAGCAGCTGGCTCGAGACCGGGAGCACCAGGCGAAGCTGAACCGGCTGAAGTACGGCCGGCAGGGCTTCCATATCGGGGGCGCAGTCCACTTCGCAGAACGCGACCGCATCCCCTGGGTCGGCATCGTCCGGACCGCGCAGTACCTCGAGGACGGCATCGACGGGCCTGGGTGGTACTACGACGTCGACTGGCGGAATGAGGAACTGAAGCAGTACCACGGTGACTACGTCCACCAGGACATGCTGAGGCCGGCGTGAGGCACTACGACTGGACCTACGAGAAGAGATACCTCTGGCGCTTCTTCGAGGTGAACGGTTACGAGCGCAGCCAGCCTCGCTGGGACGGGGACCACTTCTTCGGCGGATCGCTGTCGAACCATACCTTCCCGACGACGCAGGCGAGGCTCGAGGCCTGGCTCCACGACTCGCTGCTCTGGACGATTGAGAACCTCGAGGTCGCCGAAGGCGGGGGCGGCGGTGGGTCCGGCGAGTTGATCTACGCCTTCCGTGGATTCATCCAGGCGACGGGCCACCGTGCTCAGATCCCGGGTGAGGGTGGAAACAACGTGGCGGACCTGTGGCTGAATCTGAAGAACTACTTCGAGGAGAAATTTCAGGACCTCAGCCGGGAGAGGGATGTGGCCCTGATGGTGATGGAAGATGCCATGCTCGAGAGCGGGCAGCTGAGTCCGTTTCACCGGAGGCAGCGATGAAGCGCCACCTCGGCCTGGTGCGCTCCTCCCCGCGTAATCCGGCTGCGTTCTGGCTCGTGCTGGCCGGCGGTGCGGCCCTGGCGTACTACTTCCTCAAGGACACGGCGTCAGGAGTGGTAACAGCGGTCTTCCGCACCCCGCAGGACATCCTCAACGCGGTGGCACGAATCGACCCGGAGCGTACCCCAGAGCTGCAGCCCGAGGACGGGCTGACCTGGTGTAACAAGGCCGCGCTGCTGTTCGCCAAGGCGCTGGGAGTGCCGCTGCTCTCGGGCTTGGCCAACGCCCAGTACGCCTGGCTGGACGCCGGCAACGAAGGTTGGTACCCAGCAGGCTCAGCCTCCGCCGCTCAGGCTGCTGCGCTAGAGGGGAAGGTGGTCTTCGCCAGCTGGTACAACTTCGGCGGGCACGGGCACATCGCGCTGGTGCTACCCATCGCCGGGCCTACGGTGATGATCGCCCAGGCGGGGAAGACCAACTACAACGAGGCGCCGTTGAGTTGGGGCTTCGGCTCGAAGCGGCCATCGTTCTACGTCCACGACTGAATGGTGTGGTACGGTCTCCCGCGGGGAGGGCCGAGCAAGGGGCCTCAAGCAGGGCGGGGGAGGTTTGGTTTGGGCCTCCTTAAAAGGGACATCGGTCCCCACATCTCAGGCCTTCGACTCCGTGACGAGCCCGCGCACCATCTGGCGGAGCAGCTCGGTCCTTCCCACTACCCATGCCGTTCGAGCCAGGCGTCCATCGAGACAGAGTAGAGGGGCATTTACTTCAGGTCCTTCTTTCGAACTTCACCCATGGAGTTCTCCGCGACGTAGATCCAGATGTACGGCTCACCCAGCGCCAGCGCCGCAGCAGCGCGGTGGTTCCCATCGACGAGCCTGGTTTCGTAGGTGCCGACTTCATCCCAGGTCCACGGCTCGGTCATCCCCAGCTGCTCGTCGAGCTCGCCCTCGGCCTCGAACCTCTCGGACATCTTCACGTCGGCGACCGTCACCCGATGGACCCGGCCCGCGGGCAACCGGATCGGTTCCATCGAGGACCTCATCTCCCGCATGTAGCGGTAGATCGATGCCGCGTGCTCGAGGTCCCAGATGTTCTCGGGCATGAACTCCACGTTCGCCCGGGGGATCTGCAGCATGTGACCCGGCTTCGCAGCCCACTTGACGTTCTGCCCGTAGATGACCGAGCGCCAGCGTGGCTCTCGGTCTTCATCTTCTGACGGATCGAACACCCGGTCAGTGTCGAGGCTGCGGATCTGTTCGACGATGTCGCCGGTCCCGATGAACTTGAACTCCTCGCGGCCCCAGGCCCCGAACGCACCGGATCTCCCAGGGTTCGGCTCCCAGAGCGGTCGCATCGGCCGGATCTCCAGGTCGGCGTTGTACGTGAAATAGAGGTCCACCCGGCGACCGTCCCACTGCGGGTGGATCTCATCGGCCTTGCCGCGGATGTTGTGCGTAACGAAATACTGCCGGAGCGCCTGGCGGTAGTGATCCTCAAGCTCCTCCGCCGTGACTCCTCGGCGCGGCTCGACCTCGAGCAGGATGTCAACGTCGCTCTCACCCTCTGGGGAGCCCCTGGGGCGCGCAAGCCGTTTCGCAAAGCTCCCGACGAGAAAGCCGCGCTTCACGTTCTCGCGGAGGCGGATAAGCGGGTGCGCTGTGAGCACGGCAACGATCTCATCTAGCGAAGGCGGAACGAAGTCGTGGATCATCGAGTCCTCACGTAGATGTACTCAATGCCGCTCCACCGAAGGAAGACCGCGGAGCGCCCCTGGTACACGCCCCTGTAGTAGGCGACGTGCCAGTCGCGACTGATCGGAAAATCCCGATCGTATCCGAGGCGCTGCTGCAGTTCCTTCCACTGCACTGGACCGATCTTCTTCGCGAAGGTGGAGCGAGCAATTGGCTCCTGCGTTTCGATCAGGTTTCGGACCGAATCGTAGTCCGAATTGATGCAGTCAGTCTCGTAGCCGTACTCGCAGCTCATGGCCCGCTTTTACCAGGGTCCAGCGTGAATTCGTAGACCAGCGTGGCGATCTGCTTCGCGTGCTTCAGCGACTGAGAGGTGCCTGAGGCGACGGTCATCCCACGATGATCAACGAACCAGCGGCCGTCCTCGTAGGCGCAGAGCCGGTACTTGAAGGGGTTCCCCACCGGCCAGTTCGAGGTCTCAGGTCCGACGTAGGCGTTCCAGCGATCGCCCGAGGCCGCGGGATCGAAGTTCCAGAGCAGCACGGTCATCCTCCGTTCTTCGTTCCCAGCAGCACCACGTAGGCCGGGCAGTCGGTGCCGATGCGGATCTGCTGGCCCAGGTTCGACATCAGCGCCACCTTGAAGGTGAGGTGTTTCTGGAACAGCCGGGCCAGATACACCAGCGGAAGCTCGAATCGCCCAGGCACTGGTCACCGCGGTTGTCCATTCCGTCACTCCCCTCCTTTGGTTGGTACTTCACAGGTTCGTTTCACAAATCCTCCACCGTCAGCGGGTCATCTCTGACGATCTGCCACCGGCTGTACCGCGACGTTGTGTCGAGGCTCGAGTGCCCCGCCAGCTGCCTCGCGGCCTCGATCCCCTTCCGGCTGATCACCGAGCTGATATACGTCGCGCGCAACCCGTGGGGGGTGATCCGCCGCCCGGCCGCTTTTCCAGCCCGGGTCACCAGGTTGTAGACCTCAAACCGCGTCCAGGCCCGCCCTGAGGGGTGGGGCAGCAGCGGCGCGCGAGCGCGCTTCGCTCCCGCGGGGGGCTCGCCCAGCGCCTGGATCGCCTCGAGCACCGCGGCCTGGATCCCCTGGGTCCGCAGCTTGTTCCGCTTGCCCCGCCACTCCACCACCCACCCGTGTTCGCGGTCCTGGCGGACCTGGCCCCAGGTCAGCCGGCAGAGCTCGGTCACGCGCCAGCCCTGGAGCACCAGCGCCAGCAGCACCGCGCGCTGGTGAGGGTCGGTGAGATGGTCCAGCACCAGCTGCGAGTCGCCGGGGTGGAGCACGTTCCAGTCGGGCACGTTGTCGCCGATCGTCGGGCCACGGAAGCCGATCGTCGGGTCCTCCAGCCGCAGGTGGCGGTAGAGAGACCGCACCGCCGACAGCGTCTGCTGGATCGTCGCCGGGCTCCCTGCCACCCGGCTGACCAGCTCGGGCAGATCCTGCGCCTTGACCGCTCGCAGATCATCCAGGGTGGAGATCCCCCCGGCCTCACAGAAGCGAGCCAGCGCTCCGCGGTACGCGCTCCGGGTCAGCGAGACGCGGTACTGGGCCAGCCAGGCGTCGAGGGCCTCAAGGAGGGTCATCAGTTCTTCGCCCGAGCCCGCTCGACCAGCCTCTCGCCCAGGGTCGGGTCGATCGTCTCGACTGACAGCACCTCGGAGTGGCGACCGTTGCTCGCGACGGTTCGGCGCTGGTAGCGGTATGGGGTCAGCCCTCCGATCCGCTCGCGGCGCACCTGCCAGAGGCGGACGCCGCCCTTCGCGCGCTGGTCCTGCCCGCCGTTGCTGTGCCCGTCGGTTGCGTAGGTGTTCCAGGTCCTCGGGTCCATCTTCCTCTCCTCGATTTGGGGCGCCGATCCCCCGTTGCGGCGTGGTGGCCCGCGATGTCGCTCGCAGGGCCAGGGCGGCTACGGCAGGGGCGCTACTGACCGTCAGTGTCCAGCGCTTCTTTCACCTCCCGAAGCTCGAGAACGTCATGCTGGTAGCCGCACCCCAGGCAGAGCATCGTTGGCTCCCGCGGATCCTCGTTGACTTCGTGGGGGCCTTGCGCGCCGCACTCTGGGCACTCGAGTTGGCAGCCGAGCCCCATCTTGGCCTTCAGGACTTCGCTGGCGATCCGCATCCGCTCGGCGGAGGTCATCTCAGTACCCCATCCTGCGCTCAGCGGCGCGCTCGCTCTCGTAGGCGCAGCGGTCGTCCTCGCCCTCGAGCCAGAGCTCGTACTGCGCCTTCTGCGCCTCGGTCAGCGCCCTCTCGTCGACCTGGGGGGTGACGCGGAGCCCGCCGCACTCGTTGCAGGTCACGTCGTACCGGCCCTCGAAGTACGCCTCCTCGAAGTCGGGGTCCTCGGCGAACTCCTCAGCGCTGATCCCGTGGGAGTCGATCGACGGGTTGACGTGCGAGCCCTTGCCCCGGCAGGTGCCACAGACCTCGAATCGGGCCGGCAGTTCGAACTCCAGCTCCTCCCCCTCCTCGTTCTCGACGCTGAGGGTGATCGTGTTGCGCTGCTGGCTGTACCGCACCTCGGGGAACTCCCTCTCTCGTCGGTCCATGGTCTGTCTCCTGTTGCGCGCCGTCCCCGGCGCTGAGCGGGTGATCCGCTCACCCGCAGTTCTACGCCTCCAACCGCCCGCTGTCAACACCTAATCAGCATTAGGTGCAAGATACTTAGATTAACTAGCTAATATGACGCGGTGCGGCGTGACACCTGGGCGCTGGGCGGGTAAGTACAGCGGATGGCCAAGCGACAGAACCGAGGATTGAAGCTGATCGGCGTGCCCGTCGAGCCGGACCTGTACGACGCGATCGAGGCGTTCGCAGCGGAGAACGGAGGAGAAAAGCCCCTCCCCATGGCCGAAGTCTGCCGGAAATTGCTCCGGGAGGCGTTCGTGGACGGCGCCGGGGAGCGGGTAGCAGCTGATCTGGCCGACACCGGCTACCAGGACGGGCTCCGGCGAGGGATGCACGAGGCTCACCAGCACATGAAGAAGCTCTGGGGTGGGAAATGACTGAGCCCTACTCCACCGACTTCCCCGGCTGGCAGCAGGCCTTGGCCGATCGCGAGACGGGCGGCACCGTGGTCCTCTGCGCGAAATGCTCCACCCGGCCCGAGAGCCATGGGACGTGCTCCCCGTGCTCGAGGGCCGTCTGGAAGGCTACCGACCTGGGCCGCCTCTTCACGAAGTACCACGAGAACCCGGACGCGCCGCCGCTCGTCACCTACGCAGCGGTGAGCCCCGACGGCGAGCTGACCACGGTCAAGTGGTACTTCTGCGCCGGCACCGACTGCAACGGAGACCCCAGCGGGTACTTCTCGCCCTCCGTCACCCGAGGCGGGCGCTCTCGCAGCTTCGGCTCGCAGTGCTTCGATCCGTTCTACTGCACCGAGATGGAGCTGGAGCGCCTGCCGTGAGCACCCGCCCCGACGGTCTGATGTGCGACCACTGCGGCGGCGAGGCCATCCAGTTCAAGCCGCCCGCGCACCCCGGCCACTTCTGGCACCTCTTCGATGGCGACGGCGACCGCTGCGACGAGTGCGGCTTCCCCGGGCACGTTTCGGTGGATGACGGCGGGTACGAAGAGGATTCGACGGCCCGCTGGGCGATGAGCGACTGGGACGATGACGCGAAGTGCGCTCGCGCCGAGTGCGAAGAGTGTCACCAGAAAGAAAAATAATCCACCTTGGTGTTGACACCATAATGCCGAGTGTGGTCTAAGCGGTTTTGCAGCACGGCGCCGGGGACGGCGCCACCACCAGGGAGAGCAAAAATGGATCGTAGAGAGCGCAGCTACCAGACGCCGAAGTACAACCCCAAGTCGATCACCCTCACCATTGAAACGGACGAGGGCGACGAGCTCGAGGTTGGGTACTGAGATGACCATCCCAATCACCGTGATGAAGTGGGCGGAGCACCGGCTGGGCCGCGAGGCGTCGACCGAGGCAGACTTCACCGAAGCGGGCCTGCAGATGATGGGCGGGTGCCGCGGCTGTGGTGCCACCCTGGCGGCGTACAACGCCTACCCCAGCAAGTCGGGATACTGGGCCTGCGGCGACTGCATCTCCTACGACGGCTTCGGCAGCTGCGAAGAGGCCGAGAGCTGGAGGGCTCAGGACCAGCGGGAAGAGGAGGAGGAACTCGCGGCCGACCTGGCGCTGGTGGGAAGGTTCTATGTCTAAGCCATCAACCCCAGCGGCGCTTCTCGCGATCGAGAACGCGATGGAGCAGGTCGAACGCGCCCAAAACTCGCTGGAGCGCGCCTGCCAGGACCTGAGCGCGATCCGCTACGGCGCCGACCTCTACAAGAAGGCAGGCAAGCTGCAGCGTGACGCTCAGTCCTTCTGGTACAAGCTCCGCGATGTGTCTCAGACCCGCGGGAAGATGAGCGTCGACTCGGAGCCCGAGTCATGACCTCCGAGCGTCGAAACCCCGCCGTCCGACGTGAACGGGTGCTCGCCTGGGCCAAGCGCCAGGACGGCGAGTTCGAGGTGGAGCGCCTGACGATGGCGATCTCGATGCGCCGGCTCGCCGCCCAGAAGGTGCTCTCGCGCCTCGCGGCCGAGGGGCTGCTCGAGCGGGTGCAGTTGGGGACGTACCGGGTGCCCACCGCGACGGAGGTGCAACCATGAGTCTCAAGAAGGAACGCGAGCGGCGCGTTGAAGCACAAGATGAGATCGATGGTCTCGTGAATCGGTATTTCAAGTCGAACCCGGAATTTGATTTCTCACTCGCGGAGGTCGATGGACTCGAGGAAGCCATTCTACGCTACGCCGTGAGCTGCCGTGTCATCGACGAAGCACACTACGAAGCTGCTTGGAACGACATCCTCGACAAAACGAGCGCTGCGCTCAGTCGCTACACAGATTCGTTACCCGACAGACGGTGGCTGCTCGATGCGATCGACGACCTAGTCGACCAGCTGGTGAAATTTGACCAAACCAAAGTCGACCTCATCGCCCTCGGCGAGGTACTCGGGGCGACCTCGCCATACGAGTCGGAGGTCATGAATCGGATTGAGAACAAGATCGGCGCAGTGGTGCGGAAACGGTCGTTCGCTAGCTGGAGTCGGGCAAACAAACGAATCCGAGCGATCAAATCCAAACTCGACAAAGCGCGAGAGGCTCAGCCATGACTCCCAAGCCTGAAAAAACCGAGGAGGCGAACCTGCTCGAGGCGACGCTGTCCTATCGCACACCGCTGATCGTCTGCACCTGTGGATGGCTGAACCGCGTCCACACCCAAGACTGCCCAGCCTTCGGCAAACCGCAATCCATGCCCCTGACGGATCGCTACGACCTCCTCGTCCGAGCGGTCGCTGCGCTCCTCGAAGAGGTCCGCTTGCAGTGCGCCGACGCCACCTGCAGCCCCTGCAAGCGGCGCCAGGCTGCGATCGACCTGGGGCGAAAGGCGTTGGAGGCGGTACGATGACCCGCGCCGAGGAGGTCGAGCTGATCGCCAAGCTCCGAGCCAGAGCCAAGCAGAAAACACGAGCATCGATGCATGTCACTGACTACGAACCGAGATCCGCCAGTAACCTGGAACTGGCAAACAAGTTGGACGCCGAGGCGAGTGCCCTTGAGGACCGTGCAGACCGTTTGTCGCATGAGTCGATCCGCAAGAAAAACCTTCAACGTAAATTGCACGTCTGCTACCGATGCGGAACTCCAGTTATGGCCTCGACAACGCCCTATGGGATCCTGAAGGGGTGCTTGATCCTTCAATTGATGCTCGGGACAGAACGCCAGGTCCGCCGCTACTGCCCCGCATGCACGGGGATTGTATGGAGCAACCTGTGACCGCCGAGGAGACCAAGCCCAGGCCCGATCTGCCGCTCGAGACGCCCTGCGTCGAGTGCGGCCGGCCGAAGAGCGAGCACCGTGGGCTGAAGTCCTGGTGCGAGCCGCTGGTGCTCCTGCCGAAAGAGCACTCCGAGACGTGGAGGACGTTCCGATGACGCTGATCGAGAAGTTTGAAGAGGCGGTGCGAGAGCACCAGATGGAAAAGGGAGAGTACCGAGTCGCCGCTGGAAAGCGGCTGACCGATCTGCGGAATCAGATCGTTCAGAATCACGACGCTCTTGTTGAGGCGTGTCGAGCCGTCGATGAGGACTTTGTTGGGCGAGAGTCGAACGACGAGCTCTGGAGCCAGGTCCGCCGGGCGCTCGAAAGGGAGGGGCAGCAATGAGACCTCCGTACATCGAGCGGCGCTGGCCGTGGCAGGACCAGCCGAAGCCCAAGACCGGCCGTGGTGGGAGACGGAAGCGCCGGGCCCGGAGGAAACGATGAAAACCGCTGAAGAGATCGTGAAGTGGGTCGCAGAGTACGTGGCCGAAAACATCGGCCCCGACGGACACTTCCCGAGTGCCCCAGTCCTGACGGACCCCTGGGACCTCGTCCAGAGCCTGGGGGAGTTCACCGGCATCCCTGACGCGCAGATCAAAGCGTGGGCGGATGCCAAGTCGGATGAGCGGGCGGCGAGGAGGAAGCGATGAAACCGGACGTTTCGAAGCTCTTCAAAAACCGCACGCTGGTCATCGACCGTGGTCGTGTCGTGAACAACATACCATTCAAAGATGGATGGGTATACGCCGAAGTCGTTTGTGCAAACTGTGGCCTAATCTGGCCGAACGACATTTTCGAACGTGAGGAGATCAACTGGATCTGTCGGTGTGGATGGACATTCCTCGGTTCTTGGGAGGAGCACAAGAGTGACGTGTGGGTCACTGTTAGTATCGACGTCGCCAACAGCCTGGAAACCGACGATAACGAGGATGGCGTACTTCTCGATGAGCTAGACCGTCTTCTGGAAGATCTACCTGATCCCATACTGCAAACCGGCGCCGAGGATTTCGGCTTCAAGTTCACCCATCGAAAATTCAGCTATGCCCCGAAACGAGGTGTAGAAGTCTGGATGTCCCCAAAGAGGGCGGAGAACTGGTGATGAAACAGACCCTCCTCGACTTCGAGCGGTGCCAGGGCCTGGTGCTGAGCCGGACGAAGCTCCAGCGCGCGGCCTACGGGCGGAAGTGTCACTACCGGGCCCGGTACGGGAAGTTCTGTGGCCACCACACGAGCGCAGAACTGAAAGCGAAGTACCTGCTGAAGTGGATGCTGAAGGACAAAAACCGAACCCTCGCTGAAGACCTCCCTGGGAGCTACTGAGGTGGTGGATCGATCCGTGAAAAAGAAACCGCGACTGGAGGAGTGGAAGGGGAAGGCGCTGAAGACCGGCAAGCGCGTCGAGGCGCAGAACTGGGGCGTGGTCGACTCGGCGGACATGACCGTCGAGCAGACGAAGGTTGAAACCGGAGCGGATGGAATGCCAGCGGGAGCCCAGTACAAACTCTCACGGGTAATCGTCGACCACGTCACTGTCTTCGCCTTTGAAGGACGGTGCGACCGGTGCAGTATGGGGACCCCGCAGCCGAGTCAAAAGACGCTCCGTAGATCCTTCGACAGCGGTTCCTGTTGGATCCACCCGTTCCGAGATTGGAGCCCGAACGGCTGGTTCGAGATCTGTGACGGGAACACCACCAAGCACCTCTGCCCCAAGTGTGCTGAGAAGACGTTTGACCGTGAGGAGAGTCCGTGACCACCTCCGTCCTCAGCACCCACGCCCACGAGCTGACCGGCCACGACATCCAGTGCCTGCGCGACTTCGCGCTCGAGGCCCCCTGGGAGTGGAAGCAGCTGCTCACGGCCTGTGCGGACCTGGTCGACGCCTCTGGCAACATGGACGCGGACGGGATCCGCGACATGGTAGCGGAAAACGAGCGCCTCGACGAAGAGGTTACAAACCTGAAGGCCGCGGCAGAGAAGAAAGAGGAGGAAGAAGGGGGAAAATGGAGCACCCTGGAGGCCCTTCAAGACGCTGGAGAGACGTTCATCGAGCAGGTCGAGCAGGCCATCTCAGGACTGGCTGCGGTCACCACCAAGGAGTGGCAGAAGGAGATGAAGGACGCGATCAAGAAGTTCCAGGAGGCAGTGAGATGACCGAACAAGAAGAGGATCGCTTCCACAAGCAGATGGTCTCCAACCTGATGGAAGTCATCAAAGACTGGGTCGCTGAACGGGGTGGTGCGACCGGTGAACTGCGGCTCGTGAAGACATGCAGAGCTGACGGTCAGTGGGGTGTGGAGTTGATGATCACCAACCCTATCTCCTCTTGGAACCTCGGCCAATGACGACCATCACGACAGAACAGGTTGATGCGCTCCTCGGGACCGTTGAGGATGCTGAGGAGGATATTGAAGAACTGAGGGCTCGGGTCATAGAAGTCGAGCATCGGTTGGACACTCAGAAGCAGTGCGGCGAGTGTATGGGGCTCTTCAACAATGAAGCCGAGTTCAAGGCCCACAGGTGCCCAGGCAGCGGATGTCGAGACAGCGTCGATCGTTGGGGGAGCGCGGGCCCGGGTCTCCCCGAACGGACCCACGGCGAAGCCAGGGGTGAACTCCGTTCACAAGTCCGCGAACTCGAGGGTCATGTTGAACGCCTCGGCCGATCCGTCGGAGAACTCATCGTCCAGGTCGCTCGACTTCAGGACGTGAGGCAGTGTGAGACCTGCCTGCGGATCCTCGGGGCGTACAACTACTCGGAGCACAGTTGCGAACCGTCGTGGAGGGACCGATGACCGTCGACCCGATCGCCAAGTGCCGCTGCGGCAAGCTGTTCACCCCGATGGAGTGGGCCGAACTGAAGATCGAGCGAGGCGACTTCACTCGGATGTGCCCCTGCGGGCTGCACGCGGTGAGGATCGCCCCCATCACGCTGAACGACATCAAACGGGAGTACCAGAAGGCCCTGGAGGAGAAATGAACACACTCGCTGCGGACATCGTGTACGCGGTCCTGAAGGATTTAACCGGCCGACGTGGGATCCGCCAGGCATACGATGAGATTGAGAACGACATACGGAAAGAAATTCACGACGACCTGGTGAAGATCGTCACGGACCTACTGGAGGAAGAATGAATCCCGACGACCTACTCCGCGACATCTGTAGAACCGTACTCAACTGTCTCGACAATGACCCGGGCGAGACACGTTGGATCGAAGCCCTCGAGATGTTCAATGCGAAGCTCTCCGTAGTGCTCCTCGAAGCAAAACGATCTGGGCTGAGACACGCCCTCTGGCAGGAGGTCCGATGAATCTCTATCAACGACTCGAGCGGCTGGTCGGACTGCTGGCGCTGCACGCCTTCATCTGGCTCGACGGTCGCCGGCCGCACCCCGCCTCTCCCGGGGGTTGCGGTCATCCGGAGTGCCGGCTCTCACGATAACCGGTAGGGGAACCCGAGGCGCTTACTCCCCCAGACGCCTCGGGGCTCCTTTCAGCCCCTCGAGAAGCTCGAAGGGCTGAAAGGGGAATTCACCCCGGAGGAAACTGTGAAAGAAGAGATCCTGCTGAAGGACGGGCCCGATCGCCGAGGGCGACTCTGCCGATGCTCAAAATGCGGTGCGACCTATCGCTGCACCCCTGAGACCGACTTCTGGGTGACGGAGAAGTCGAAGCCGTTCCTGCTCTGTGCGAGCTGCTTCTCGGCCGAGGTCGGTGTCCCGGAGGCGGCCCTATGAAACCCATCGGTCAAACCATTGGAGGCGTCGTGGATATGATCAAGCTGCTGCAGGAGGTTCACCTGGAGCTCCCGAAGATGCAGTGGCAGTGCTCCCGCCCCGGCGCTCCGGAGATGGTCCACTACACTGGCCGGAGCCCGAAGTGGGTCATCCAGCTGGTCTGCCTGGGTGAGCAGCGGATGGGTACCGCCGTCGCCGGCAGCACCGTCCTGAAGCTGACCGATGAGCTCGCGCTCGAGGCCGAGCAGGTGGCCAAGCAGTTCGTCCCTCGACCGGAGTGGGCATGACCGCCAAATCCGTCACCCTCCTCCCAGAATCAGCCTGCGCCGAGGCTCGACGCTGGGTCGCTCGCAGCAAGCTCACCCCTGCCAGGCTCTGGGCGACCTGCCCTCGCGCTGACTGGATGCTATGGCTCGCCGCCAAGGCAGGCGTCGACCGTAAGCTCCTCGTCCTGGCCGTGGTGGCGTGTGCGCGAACGGCGGAGCGGTACCTCGATGACCAGACCCGCGAACCCGCTCGGCGAGCGCTGGAGACCACGGAGGCGTGGGCGTTCGGACGAGCGACGCTGGAAGAGGTACGAGCCGCCGCCTCCGCCTCCGCCTCCGCCTCCGCCGCCGCCGCCTCCGCCGTCGCCTATGCCGCCGCCGCCTACGCCTACGCCTACGCCTACGCCGCCGCCGCCGCCGCCGCCGCCGCCGCCTATGCCGCCGCCTATGCCGCCGCCTATGCCGCCGCCTATGCCGACGCCGACGCCTACGCCGACGACGCCGTCGACGCCTACGCCGACGACGCCGCCGTCTACGCCACCGCCGCGCGGGCGAAGGCGCTCAAGTCGATGGCTGCGCTCGTGCGGAAGCAGATCCCGTGGGCCGTCGTCAAGCCGCTGCTGGGAGGAGGGAAGTGAAAATTTACAGAATCGACATCGAATTCGACAACATCGAAAACGACTACAAGTCGATCAGAATCAACCTACAGCCGCCTGTCTGTGACCAGTGCGGACAAGACCACAAACTCAACGTCGAGATGAACCTCTGGCCCAGCAAACACGGCCCGTGTGAGAAGAGCCGGCACCCCGACTTCGCCTCGGCGTACTCAGCGGCGAAGCTCAAGTACCCGGAGCTGCCATGACCCCCGACCCGAACTTCTGGATGGCCCCCGAGGACCAGCGCACCGAGGAGCAGCGAGCCCGAGGAGATCACGCTGCACCTGGCTCGCGCTGGCATCAGCCCGCTCGACTGCGAGGCGTCGTTGAAGCGGTGCATGGAGATGTTGGGTGACCTCAAAACGCAGGCCCTGGAGAAGCGATGAAACTGACCCTGAAATTCGTGACCGCAACGGGCTGGTGCCCGGCGTGTAAGGCCCTCCACCGCGCCGGCACGGTGGACAAGTTTGCCGAGAAGCACCCCGAGATCCGTGTCGAGCAGCACGACGACAGCAGCGACGGGAGCGGGAACACGTCCTGGGAGAACCTGGCGGACAAGTGGCACGTCAAGGGCGTCCCAACGGTCATCTGGATCGCCGGGGGCGAGGAGCTCTTCCGCAGCTCGGACATCTCGGCCCGGGGGCTCGCGGCCCAGCTCGAGAAGGCGCTGAAGGCGGTGGAGCGATGACTGACGAAGAAAATGAGCGGCTGATTGACCAGCGCCTTCGCGGCCACGGCGAGGGGCAAGAACACGCACTGGAGGCGGCGGCGCGAGCGATAGAAGGGATGCCGAATGCTTCCTCGGAACACGACATGGACACCATCGACCGGGGCCACGCCGCACACACCGTCCGCGCCCTGATGCCACTCAGGGTGGTGTGCTACGCCTTCATCCTCCAGCCGGGGACGACCTTCCGGCCGCTCCACGGTGGGTACTCTATCCGCAACGGCCTCGCGGTCCCGCTGGACGTGACGATCTCCGCCGAAGGCGACATCGACCTGAAGCGGCCGAGGGTGGAGCCTCTGGAGCCGCCGAAGTAAGATCCGCGCATGGACCCCAAGATCCGCCAAGCCCTCAAGAACATCCTCGATAGCGACGATGACGCCAACTGGCTGATATTCGCGGACATGCTCGAAGAAGCTGGACCTGCCGAGGACCTGGCGTGGCGCTGGGAGGAGGTTTTCGTCGAGGCGGGCTCGTGGCTCGATGTGCTTCGCGCTCTGAGGCGCGCCGACCAGGGCTTCGCCCAGATGCTGATCGAGAAGTTTTTCCCGTTGAAAGACTACCCTCGCCAGGAGCTCCCAGCGGACAAGGTGAACATCCCGACGTGCGGCGAGAACTGGTACCAGGACCTACGCCGGGAGCAGGCTAGCTGGGTCGTCGGCGAGGTGGGCAACCTCGAAGAGGAGCCGTGGACGGTGGTCCCGCTGACGACCGAGGACCCGATGAACCCCTACGTGACCGATTACGCTACCATCACCGTACCGAACCCGGAGTCCGGTGAGCGACCGCTTCGAGCGACCGTCACCGTGAGACCTGACGCCGCGTACATCGGAACGGTCGACCTGCCGAACGGACACTCGTTCGACCTCGAGCGCGCTCGCGTGGTGGGTGCGCGTTATGGGTCCCCCATCCCCACGCTGCCCGAGTGGGCCGACGAGGAGGAGATCCTCCAGCGTGGGCGAGAGATGGTCGAAGCCACGAACGTCAGCTCCGTCTGGCGCTCCCAGGACATGGGGGAGGGAGTACGACTCAGCGGAGGCGCGTACCGCGAGCACCTCTGGCTGGACTCCGCACCTGAGGGTTTCCGCCCTCGACGAAGTCACCGCGGCGAGACCTTCCGCACGGTCTACTCCGACGGTGGTGGATTCCAGGACGCGCCCCCAGAGTACCTGCTGGACCTGGAGACGTTGGACCTCTGGGCGAAGATGTCCGAGGGGGCCCACCGTGCCGAGGTCGATTGCCCGTATACCGACACCGAAGACGGCGACACCGTCACGCTCCAGCACACCCGCTGCGGCGAGTCACCGGGAGAGCAGTGCGCGATGTGCGAGGAGGACGTGGGTCAGCCCCACGGCATCCTGTCGATCGGCGAGGGCTCCGAGACGGTCTACGTCAGGGTGCCCGACGAGGCCGAGGACGACGAGGACTAGGGCAGTTCGAGCTTCGACTCGTCGGCGTACTTCGAGAGGTAGTACCCCCCGACGACACCGACGGTCCCCAGCAGCGCCAGCGCGCCCAGGCCCAGCCCGGCCTTCTTGGCGAAGCTCCTCCGCCGGCTCCGGCGAGCGGACTTCCGCTTCCCGCGCCGAGGGGCCTTCTTGCAACGACGACGGCCTGAGGGGTTCTTCAACTTTCCGTGCGCGCAGCGTTTCATGTTCGGCTCCTTGGAGAGTTACGCCGCACTCGACCGGCCGGCGGAGAACGCTGCGATGCCGACGAC
>ERZ1292629.43-Hain-H43-01um-R1-43-length-119411-cov-7_pt2 | contig 45372 bp, 65 predicted proteins | sample MGYA00564399_ERZ1292629 | MGnify/ENA primary metagenome ERZ1292629 (study PRJEB36523, sample SAMEA6512636) | groundwater metagenome | collected 2019-01-08 | study: AquaDiva: Metagenomics assemblies of 32 groundwater samples
ATGTCTGCCATTTTATGAAATTAAAATTTGACCTTTACGGGGGCTTTTGCAACGTTTTCTGCTTCAAAGAATTCGTACTGTTCCTTAAAGTTAAACATTCCCGCTATTACATTCCCTGGAAAGCTTTGCCTCGAATTGTTGTAGCTTAGGATATTTTGGTTATAGAACTGCCTTGAGAAAGCTATTTTGTTTTCTGTTCCTGAAAGCTCTTCTTGGAGCATCTGGAAATTTTCACTTGCTCTTAAATTTGGATAGTTTTCTGCTACTGCGAATATTGTCTTTAAAGCTCCGGCTAGGCTATTTTCTATCTTTGCCTTCTCTTTTAATGAGGTTGCCTTCATCATTGAAACTCTAGCATTGGTTATTTCTGTCAGAGTTCCTCGCTCATGTTTCATGTAGCCCTTTACTGATTCAATTAGATTTGGTATTAAGTCATACCTTCTTTTCAGCTGAACATCTATCTGGCTTAATGCTTCTTTAATCCTGTTTCTTAGCACTATAAATTTGTTATACACTGCTATAAACCAAATTACTAGAATTGCAATTATAGCTATAACAATCCAAAGGATTATGTTCGCCATAATTTTTTTAGATAAAGATATGTATTTAAAGGTTTTTATTTCAATTGAAAAGCCTACAAAACTTTTATAAAGGATTTAATGAGTTTGTTATTAACTGAGTTAAAATGGCAGAAAAAAATACTAAGAACGACCCTATAGCAGTTGAATTAGCTAAGAAGCAGAGAGAAATATCTATATCAGAATTCTTCACAAAGAACAGACATCTACTGGGTTTTGACAATCCTAGCAGGGCATTGATGATGACTGTGAAAGAATGTGTAGATAATTCTCTTGATGCATGCGAGGAAATGAGAGTTCTGCCAGAATTAACTGTTAGAGTTGATCAGATAAATGAAGAAAGGTATAGAGTTACAGTAGAAGACAATGGTCCTGGAATAGTAAAAAAGCAGATTCCAAATGTTTTTGCTAAATTATTGTACGGTAGCAAGTTTCATAGACTGAAGCAACAGCGGGGACAGCAAGGAATTGGGGTATCGGCAGCAGTGCTTTATTCACAATTAACAACTGGACAGCCAACAAAAATCACTTCAAAGATTGATCCTAAAAAACCAGCCCATTATTATGAATTAGGAATAAACACAAAAACAAATGAACCAGAAATATTTAAAGAAGAAGAAGTAGATTGGGAAAAAGATCACGGCACTAAAGTCTTAATTGAGCTTGAAGCAAAATACCAAAAAGGAAAACAAAGCGTTGATGAATATATAAAACAAACTGCGATTTCCAATCCACATGCACATATAAAATATATAACTCCAGAGATCGAAATTATTGAATACTTAAGAGCTACAAATGAACTTCCTAAAGAAAGTAAAGAAATAAAACCGCATCCACACGGCATTGAACTCGGAGTATTAATAAAGATGTTGCATGATACTCAGGCAATCACTATTTCAAGTTTTTTGCAAAATGATTTTTCTAGAATCGGTCCTAGAACAGCAAAAGAAATAATTGGTGCTGCTGGTATTACAACAAGAAAACCTGCAGATTTGGAAAGAGAAGAAATTGAAAAGTTATTCAAGGCATTACAAAATACTAAAGTTGTTGCGCCGCAAACGGATTGCTTAAGTCCCATTAGTCAAGATATACTGGAAAAAGGACTTAGAAAAGAAATTAACGCAGAATTTTATGCAACAACTTTAAGACCACCAGCCGTTTATAGAGGGAATCCTTTTTTAATTGAAGCAGCCATATGTTACGGTGGTGAACTCGACAAAGAAGGACAGACAAGACTATTGAGATTTGCAAATAGAGTTCCTTTATTATATCAGCAAGGAGCATGTGCGATTACAGAATCTGTAACTGGAGTGAATTGGAAAGCTTATGGACTGCAACAAAGCGGCGATTCATTACCGGTCGGGCCTATAGTTATATTTGTGCATATGGCCTCTGTCTGGGTTCCGTTTACAAGCGAGGCAAAAGAAGCAATTGCGCATTATGATGAAATCATTAAAGAGATTAAATTAGCGCTGCAGGAATGTGGCAGAAAGCTTTACTCGTATATAAGACATAATGTAAGAGCTGCTGAACAAAAAGAAAGAATAGGTCTGTTCGAAAAATATATTCCAGAGCTAGCAAGCTCATTGGCAGTTCTAAGCAATGAAAAAAAAGCTGCTATTGAAGAAAATTTGAGGAAGATACTAAAAAAGAACATGTCTTCTTTATTAGAAGAAAATGGATTGGAAAATGGTAAAGAAACAAATAAAAAGTAAGGAAGAGCTCGAGTTTTTGGGAAAGAAGATAGTTGACCAGATAGATAAAGGAAAGAATCCAGAAATTAAATTCACTTTAAGAAACTTAAGCAATATTGTCTTCGATAAAAAATCTGAGACATTAAAACTTGGAAACAAAACTGGCTCAAGAAGTTTCTTCAATGTTGCGCATAGTAAAAAATTCTTACAGACTGTTGAGGTAGCTAGTATAATAAAGAAAGAGTTATTGGAAAGCGGAAAACATGAGCATCTGAGAGGAATTTTTTATATGGCCAAGAGGACGATTCCGGGAACTAATGTTAATCTTGTTGACGACCAAGTTGATTCAGACAAGGCGATTGAAGACTTAGAAGTTATAACCGGGCTATCTAGAGAACAGATGCACGTTTCTGCTAATAAAATGGGAAGCATGATAGGCAATGTAATACTCGAAGATTCAGGAGACACTATAGACTGCTCGAAACTTGGAAAGGGCGGATATTCTATTCCTTCAATCACAGATGAATTAGAATTTAAAAAGATAAAGGCAAAATATGTATTGTATATGGAAAAAGCTTCAACTTTTGAAAGACTTGCAGAAGACAAATTTTGGGAAAAGAACGATGCTATACTAATAACTTCACAAGGTCAAACCACAAGAGGAATAAGGAGATTGCTGCAAAGGATTTCAGAAGAAGAAAATATGCCTATTTATGTTCTGGTTGATGCAGATCCCTGGGGGTATTACATCTATTCTGTTATTAAATATGGCAGCATTTCTCTAGCTTTTGCTTCAGAAAGACTTACTATACCTAATGTAAAATTTATAGGAATTTCTTGCGATGATATAATAAAGTATGATCTAAAGAGGCAACTTATTAAGTTTACAGACCAAGACAGGACGAGATTAAAGCAGATTACGGATTATGAATGGTTTAAAAATAATAAAGATTGGCAAAGACAATTTAAAATGATGAAAGATAATGACTCTAAAGTTGAAATTCAAGCCTTGAGTTCTAAAGGAATTAGCTTCATAAGTGATGTTTACTTACCTGAAAAGATAAAGAAGAAAGAATTTTTAGAATAATGAAACAGAAATCTATTACACAAGAACATCCTTCTGGATGCGCAGTAGCTTGTGTTGCTTATGTTATTGGCAATAGTTACAAAAGTGCACTTAAATTATTCAAACGTCCTGATTATGCTACCTCACTAAGAGGATATTATTGTAGGGAAATTATAAAAGCTCTAAAAAATGCAGGGCTTAAGTATAATTATTGCTATGCAAAACCATCAAAATTAAAACTTTTATTACTTGACAATATTATAGTGTTTATTGCTCGTTCAAAAAAATATCCTACAGGACATTATCTTGCTCGTCGAAATAAAAAGTGGATGAACCCTTGGATAAATTTTCCAAACATAAAGCCGGCTAAGTCAGGTTTTTCAAAAATATTGCCTGGAAAAGTTCAATGGATAATTTTTCCTTTAAGTTAATTTTTAGAAACCTTTTTAAACGATTTTCTTTTTGTTTCTTTTGTGCCCCTGTAGCTCAGCCTGGTAGAGCACACATCCAAAAGATGGCTTAAGTGGCTGTTAGCTTTTCGGATTGAAACCACGCGGTCATTTCCCTTTAAAGGAAACTGTAGGTCGGTCCAAATCCGACCGGGGGCGCATATTTTAATCAAGAAAATGAATGAAAAAACTTGGTATTATACAAACTGTTTTATGGGCCATCAAGGCACTGGCAAATTTCTTGATATAGAGATTTATCTTTATGTTGCTACTGCTTTAGAAGGTTACAAAATTATTAAAAAACTTCCATGAGTAAAAAGGACTGCTGGGGTTTCTATAAGACCGTTGTCACACCAAGAGTCTATGGACCTTGAAAAAAGAATATTAGAATAAGGAAGATTGTCTCAAGAAGTGCAAAAGAAAACAGAATTTTTTCTTATGGGGTCTATAAAGTTTCGTATACTTAACTTTATTGCACTTCTAGAATATCTTCTCTGTCCTGGCCTGTTGAAACATAGGAGATTTCTATGTCCAATATTTCTTCCAGGGACTTTATGAATATTTTAGCATTGTCAGGCAGATCTTTCCAGCTCCTTACACTCTTGGAAGTTTGCCCTTTCCACCCTTCAAACATCTTATATACTGGTTTTGCATTTTGGAGCTTGACTGCATTTGGAGGATATTCATCTGTTTTATAGCCATTATTGAAAGAATAATTTGTGCATATTGGTATTTCTTCTAGAATGTCTAGCACATCAATCTTTGTTAAAATTAGCTCTGAAAGTTCGTTAACTATTATTGCATGCTTTAAAAGCGGAACATCAAACCAACCACATCTTCTAGGCAATCCGGTCGTTGCACCAAACTCAAAACCATGTTTTCTTATTAATTCTTCAACTCCAGTAAACATTCGCGTTGGTAAAGGTGCCATCTCGGCTCTGTCCACCCTAGTTATGTAGACCTTGGCCACCCCTATTACTTCGTCTATTAGGGTGGGGCCTACTCCGGCGCCGGTACAAGCACCGCCAGCAATACAGCTTGAACTTGTTACATAAGGATATTGCCCGTGGTCTATGTCAAGACCAGTTCCTTGCGCCCCCTCAAATAAAATATTTTTTTCTTGGGTGATTAGCCTGTGGATATACATTGATGTGTTTTTTATATTATGCCTAAAAAAATCTAATACGTCTTTTATTTTTTGTAGATCTTCCGGCCTTTCAGATTTAAGTATTTCAAATCTTTTATCTTCTGAACACTCTTCGTAGCTCAATAAATCACAAATCCTTATTCCTTGCCTTAGATACTTTCTCGTATAACTTTCTTTTATTCCCTTGCCTGTGCTTTCCCCATCTTTTTTTGACAGCTCAATATCTTGTGGAATGATTACATGAGCAATATCACTTATATATAGAAAATCTCTGACATCGACATTAAATCTCTCCTTTAATTCCATTGATTCTTTATAAAGAGATTCCAAGTTGATATTGACACCATTCCCTAGTATACATCTCTTTTTTCTTAATATACCTGAAGGTACCAAATGCAAAGCAATTTTTTCACCATCAACAACTAAAGTATGGCCAGCGTTAGGACCGCCATTATAGCGGACTATTGCGTCGTAGGAATCAGACAGCCAATCTACTATTTTTCCCTTTCCTTCATCGCCGTACTGTGCGCCTACAACTATTGTCACTGTCATTAAAACCTTAGTTTATACAAAAATTTATAAACATTCTTTTTTAGGAAATATTATGGGCCCGTTGCATAGCCTGGTTAGTGCACTCGAAACCTTTGAGTTTATTAAAAACTTGAAGATTGGTGAAACTGATATGCCGGGTTAAGCTCGACTCATACATCGAGAAAATCTATAAGATTTCGATAGAGGTCGCCGGTTCAAATCCGGTCGGGCCCACTTTTAAAAATGAACTATCTATTTGTATGTACTTACAACATAAACAGAAGTGTGGCCGCGGCGGATATATTTAGAAATTTATTAAAGAAACATAAATTAAAATGCAATGTGAAATCTGCTGGAATCTCTGAAACTGCTAAAACTAGAGTAACTAAAGAACTAATAAACTGGGCAGACAAAATATATGTAATGGAAGGCCTGCATAAGGACTACCTTATAAGAATAAACCCTAACGCCGCAAATAAAATTGAAGTCTTGGGTATAGAAGATTTATATCCTGTAAATGACCCAGAATTAACAAGACTTTTAAAGGAGAAACTTGAAAATGAACTCAGAAATACCGGGAATTGAAACAAAAGCAAGAGAAATATTTAAAGAACTTGGATTAGAAGGAAAAGTAGCAATACAATCCACTATATTAAGAATACAACTCGGACCTAAATACTTACTGGAATTAGCAAAGAACCCGGAGAAAAGAGAAAAATTGATAACCGGCTTTAAGGAATATTTTAAAGATACCAAACTAAGCTATTTTATAGCCTTGGACTTAGATCCTTATACTAACGAATAGAAGAACCATTTTCTACATCTGAATCAGGGCATAATAAAGAAACCACATTATTATTGGTGTCTTCAGCAGCCAGCAACATGCCCTCGCTTTTAACACCCCTTATTATAGCAGGTTCTAGATTTGTGAAAACTATTATTTTCCTGCCAATTAAGTCTTCAGGAGCATAGTAATTCTTTATTCCGGCGACCAAGTTTATTATCTTGTCTCCAATGTCAACTTTAAGAAAATAAAGCTTATCCGCATTTGGATGACTGTCTACTTCTTTAATTTCCCCTACTTTTAAATTAAGTTTTTTCCAGTCATCGAATTTTACTGTTTCCATCTTATATAGAGTCAAGCTCTTTCTTTAAATTGAAATAAAAATCACTGTAGTCTGTGTCTTTATCATGACATTCATTTATGAATTGCTCAAAAAAGCTTGCCATCTCGTTGTTGTTCAGAAGAAGCGAGCAGTAATAGCAGTATTTAAACCTTTTTTCTACTCCTGCATGTTCAATCTCGTCAATCAACCTTTCTTTTATCTTCTCGAAATTTTTTGCCTTTGAAAATGACTTGACTGAAATATAGGTAGCTGCACGGCCTTTCTCATCCTTGAAAAAATCGCCATATTTTTCGTATATATTTTTCCTTTGCTCAAAGGGCAGCATGTCTAGATTAACGTTGTCAATGCCTTTCTGGCTTAAGAGGAGAAATATTTGCCTTTCTTCCATCGATTATATGCAAGAAAAATAAAAATATAAATGTATTTATTTCACCTTTTGGAACAAGATTGGACCTTTCTTTACCATATATTCTTTTATAAGCTCAAATTTGGCCTCTTTTATGCTATTGCAACTAACCCCGAGCTGCATATATATCTTGCTGGAAGTTTCTGGAATGAAAGGGCTTAGCAATAATGAAATTATTCTTATGCTTTCTAGCAATGAGTAAAGATGCTTTTCCTGTTCTTCTTTCTGTATTTCCCAAAGCTTCTCGTCATTAATATGCTTGTTGCATACTTTTACAAAAGCCCAGATTTCATTTATAGCATTTGTTAAATCATAAGATTCCATTAGTTCTTTTATCCCGTCTAGTTTTAAACTATCCTCAAGATTTTTTTCTATGGAATGTTTTTTTATTTTTCCATCAAAATTCTTTTCACATATTGTTAGAACTCTAGAAATTAAATTTCCTAGGTCATTTGCCAATTCATTGTTAATTCTGTTTTTTAGAGCTTCCTCCGAGAAATCTCCATCTTGACCAAAAGGTATTTCACGAATTAAATAATACCTTAAAGCATCTGCAGAATACTTCTTGGATAATTCTATTGGGTCTATTATTATATTAGCCGCTTTGCTCAACTTCTGGCCTTTTAAATTTATGAACCCATGAACTATGACTTTCGGCATATCTAGTTCTAAGGACTTAAGTATGGAAAACCATATGGCTGTGTGATGCCATACGATGTCTGGACCGATTATATGTGTGGCCGGCCAATAATTCTTATAGTCTTTATTTGGATAATCTATTGTTGTTAAGTAATTATTTAAGGCTTCTACCCAAACAAATTCCGTTAGAGTCTTATCAAAAGGCAAGGGTATGCCCCATTTGACTTCTTTTCTGCTTATACTTAAATCTGTTAACGGTTCTTTTAACCTATTTAATATTTCCTTTCTTTTTTTATCTGGCCAAATACAATCCGGATTTTTATTAATATAATCTATTAGGAAATCTTGATATTTGCTAAGCTTAAAGAAATAGCTGTCTTCTTTTATATTGTCTAAAACATTTTTATGAACCGGGCATTTTTTGTCTATTAAGTCTTTTTCAGTGTAATAAGTTTCACAATCTACACAATATGGGCCATCATAATGGCCTTTATAGATGTCTCCGTTTTTATTTAGTTTATTTAATACATACTGAGCAACTTTCTCATGCCTTGGTTCTATAGTCATTATAAAGTCATCATAAGAAATGTTTAATTCTTTACATAATTCTTTAAACCCCCCAGATATTTCTGTAACAAATTTCAAAGGTGTTTTATTATTACTTTTGGCAGCTCTTTCTATCTTTAAACCATGACAATCTGTTCCAGTGCTAAAATGCACCTTCAAACCAATTATACGATTCCATCTAGCTATTACGTCTGCACATATTTTTTCATATCCATGACCCAGATGAAATCGCGCCGATGGATAATCAATGGCAGTACTTATCTGAAAATAACCTTGTTTTGCCATAATCAAGAAGATAAATATAGTATTTTTATTAGTTTCTATTACTCTTCTAGCAGAACACTATACTTTCCATCTTTCTCGCGGCCTAATTTGTCCCAGAATTCTTTTAAAGATACATATAGTTTTTCTGCTCTTTCCAGAGTAAATTCCTTACCTAACCCCATAATAGTTGTTATGTAAAACTCTTCTGGCAGATCTTGACCAGGCAATAACTGAAAATCTACATAAGCTCTCCTGCCTTTACGATGCTGAGCAATTATTTCACGAAGGATTTTTCCATGTTCGGGGTATTTCTTTTCAAATTCTTGTATTCCAAGAGCCATGCCTTTTTGGCGATTTTCATCTTTCCAATCTAATTCTGCTTTCACTATTGAGCTTTCAGAAAATCCCTGACCATGTTTTAGCTTGTCATAAGCTTCCTGCACGGCCTCATCGTATAGTCTTTTTGATCTGTCACTTATAATTCCAGAAGGACTTGTAGTTCTTTTTAATGCTACCATAGATTCTACGATTTCTTCGAGTTTGGTTTTTATCATAATTATTGAAAGGTTAGAAAATTATAAATAGCTTTCTATAAAACTGTAAATTTGAGGCGCCAATAGTTTAGCCTGGTAGAATGAGAGCTTCCCAATTTTGGAAACAGCTTTTGACCCGGGTTCAAATCCCGGTTGGCGCATAGATATTTCCGGTAACAAAAGGAGCTTTTAAATAATTTTCTGTTGTAACGTTTTTTAATTACGGAGAAAATAGATATACATAAAATATTAAAAATTTATTTATTTAAAAATAAAAGAATTAAATTTTACCAAATATATTTCTTAGATTTGATAGATATCTGTAATAATTTTTAGTATTTTCTTTTCTCATTCTTGATAATCCTTGAGCATATTTATCTAGGACCTCTTTTCTTTTATCCTTTGTATTATATCTATCTATGCCTTGCACTAAATTCTCTATGCTATTGCCAGTTTTAACCCTTTTTTCTTTGTATTGTTTATATAGTTGATATCCAATATAGCTTGCCGCAAAGTATATTGCAATGTTTGCAACACCAAATCTTTTCTTCTTATCGCTCAGGGTTTCTAATACTTCATTTAGAATCAATGCGCCTTCTCCAGCCAACAGAAGTTTCCCTAAAGGCATATTATCATTAGCTTTATCATCAATGCTAGAACCATATGCTATTCTTGATAATCTTCCAAGACTTCTAACCAATCTTGCCATAGAATAATCTCCTAAGATGGATTATATTTTTTATATGCCACAGTGCTATGCCTGCTTAATATTCTATTTAGCCTAGTATACTCTGCTGGGTGAACATCTATTAGTTTTTTAATTTCATCCATATATTGAGACATTGCATGACCTCTTTCACCAGTATCTGCGGAAGAATCTATTTTTGATATTGCTTCTTCTAATGAACTACCCTTGCATAATCCATATTTATCTGCTAAGATTTCTGGTTCAGATTCTCTTTTTCTTTGTAATTCTTCCATACCTTCGTTAAATTCTGGATCGTTCATTCCACTATATCCAGCTTTCTTAGCTATGATGTCTATATCTCTAAATGCAACACCAAATCCCAATTTCTCATCATATATTTCAGCTTGTTCTGGGTACTCTTTATCGAGTTCTTCTATTCGTTTGCAAACATCTTCTGCCTCAAAATGAGATTCGTCCCCTTCTAAATTAGTGTCTATCGATTCTACTAGGACATCTCTCTTTCTTAAGTATTCTTGAAATCTAGAATCTTGAGGAAGTTGCATACTCATTGCTTCTTTTAAATTTATAGAAGAATCATTAAAAGGATCAAATACTTTTCTTTCTAATCCTGTAGACTGTCCAGAATCTGGATTTAACATAAGTCTCATGAATCTTTTTTCTCTTTTTCTTCTTTCAATATATTTAGAACCTACGTAAAAGACTCCTGCACCTACTGCTAATCCAAGAAAGAATTTTCCCCATCCGCTATTTCCTTCTGCCATATTTTTTATCAATATAGAAAATTATTTAAAACTATTCTTTGAAAAATACATTTTACATCTTTAGAAGTAGCTAAAAATTAGATACTCTTAACTTCTGGTCGCCAGTGCGGCTGGCGCAGTTTCTATCTTTTTCATTAAGGTTATTATTACTACTGTAAAAATGGGCCCGGGCAGATTCGAACTGCCGACCTCCACCTTGTAAGGGTGGCGTCATGACCGCTAGACTACGAGCCCAACGAGAATTGACCTTTATTCTATATTTTTAAACCTTTTTATTGAGACGAGACTACTAGCCGAAAATAATTATTCTGTTATCTCGCTTGCATTTCTTTTTTACTTGCAAGAATGCCTCCTTGAGCAGCTTTTCATTAATCCTTATTGTTTGACCGGATATTGTATTGTTCCAAAGAAATAGATTATTGCCGTAGCCATGTAAAAGTATGTAATCTGGAATCGACCTTACATGCAACAGAGGACCTAAATTAACCCTCAACAAGGCTATCTTGTTTTTCTTCAAGGCTTCCTTTACTTCATCAAAATTAAAGTCCCGTATTTCTACCAGGTTCTTCTTTTTTGCCTCCTCAAAATTCAGATCGGAAAAGAACTTTGTATCATAAATCTCTTTTTTCGTGAATAACTTGAATTTGTATATTCTTGGGAGCTTGTACTTAGGATCTTCTACTATAGCCTTGCAAGGAATGTTGCTGTTATGGGCCATTAATGCAGTCATGAATATACATGCCCCCCTGGTAGGCAATAAAACTATATCGCGCCAAACTTTAAATTCATTTTCACGATTTACCTTAAAACCATTATTGTAATGGTTAAGCACAAGCATTAAGGCAGAAGACAATCCAGTGAACTTTGTTGTCTGCTTGTAATTTTGCATAAATATTAACTAAGAACGAACATATTTAAAACTTTTTTATTTAGCGAAGATTATTATATTGCCCCGGCCCTTCTTTATTTTCTTCACTTTGCCTTCTGACTCTAGCTGCGTTATGATCAAAGAAATTTTTGCCTCGGAGAGCATCATTTTTTTACGCAAGTCTTTTTGGTTAATTCTTTTTTCTTCCTTTATGATTGAGTAAGCCTTTTCTAGAAACTCGTCCTTTTTTTCTTCTAAATCTGCAAGTTTTGCTTTTTCTATATAATCAACAGCCTCATGTATTTTTTCTTTGTTACGCATAGTTCTCCTAAAACTCATAATCAAATAAGCAACAACCAAGATTGATATCAATGAAAGGAAAACAAGCAGGATATTGAACTTATTATTTGTTTCTGGCTTTAGGTAATCTATTATATCTAATTCTATACCAGTTAAATTTTCATCTTCAACATGCGGGAATAGAATAAGATCTAAATTGTAATCTCCTGCCAAGTCTTTGATCAATAGATTTTCTTGTGTATATGCGATTAGCTCCTTGTTCTTCAAGTAATAGGCCTTTATTGTGTAATTCCCCGGATTTAATTTGAAGTTATAGCCAGAATCCTTCACAATGAATGATTGTTTGGGCACAGAGTTTACTTCGACTATTGAATTTGTCAGCTTGTTGAAGTTAATGTCATAGACATCTCCATGGACTGTTGCAGCCATCCCAATGTCTGAAAACACTAAAAAAAACAGGATTAATGCAGCTATTTTTCCATCCATAAAAATATGCATTGTTTATCCTTATAAAAACCTTACGACTACAAGAGAAATCAAAATGAGGCATATTCTTCCTCTTTTACCGCGAAGAATAAATATTTTCACTTGTTTAAGTCCTATAAAGTGTTTTTGCCCGTTGTTTCAGCAAATAAAGTCTCATAAAGCTTCTATAAAAGAAAATCTAAAAGTATGTTTATAAACAATTATTCCCCGAGTACTTTAAGCTCAGTTGAATTAGATAACAATAATATTAAAAATAAAAATATTCAAAATTGTTATGGAGGATAAAATGAAGCCAAAAATTATGTCAATTATTTTAGTTGCATTAATGATATTTAGCATAGTGCCATTAACTATATTTGCCCATGAGGAAGACAATGAAAATGCATTAAGCAGTAAGACAAAAGTAATCTATCTAGAAGACAATAATAAAGATGAAGATTCTTATGAGGTAAGGCCCTTATCAGAGAATCGGGAAAAAATCAGGGAGATGATGAAAGAAAGACAGAAAGAACGACTTTCCCGGGAAAAAGTTGATGACGACTCATTCAAAGAAAGACATTTCGATGAAGAGTTGAAATTAAAATACAAAGCAGAATACGAAAAGGACGATGAATCCTTTAAAGGGTCACTAATAAAAGCTGAAAGACTTAAGGCCTTGCTTGAACAAAACAAGGAAAAGATAAAGTCCTGCAGAGAAGGCAAATCAGCAGGCAATAATACGATATGCCAAGAATTAAGGCAGAAATCATTTGAGAATGCAAAACAATATTTGCTGAATAACATTGATGCATTGATAAACCATTTAAACTCACTAAAAGCGCAACTTCAAGTTTCTGAAGAATTAACCTCTGAAGAGGCTTCTGAAAGAATCACAAAAATAGACGAGTTAATAAAAGATCTAAATGAATTAAAAACCGAACTTCAAAGTGCGGATAGCAAAGATAAGGTAATAGACCTAAATAAAAAGCTGAAGGAATTATTTAAAGACATAAAAGAGCATTCTTTATTGTCTAGAGAATACATAAAATACGGAAGAATTGGCGAAATAATTGAAAGAGCAGAGCATCTTGAAGCCAAACTGGCGAGGATACAGGACCGATTTGGGCAGAACCTAACTAATAACACAGAACTTAACTCATTAATAGGCCAGTTTGAAGACAAGATAACAGATGCGAAGCAAAAGTATAACGATGCAAGGGTAAAATTCCTAGCCGCGAAAAATGCGACAAGCGCTGATGAAATACAGACTTTAGTCAAAGCTGGGCATGCATTACTAGTCGGAGCGCATAAAGACCTGAAAGATGCGCATAACCTATTGAAGGAAATTTTCAGGATTTTAAAAGGCATAGACAAGAAAATCGACTTTAATGAAGACAAATGCTGGGAAGACAGGCCATTATTCTTGCCAGGAAAAGACCTCGGCTACTTTGTATGGCAGAGCAAATGCAACGACAAAAGATTCCATATAGCTTGGAGCGGAGATACAAGAAATCAAAACTCCACAAATGCATCCTTAAAAGTCCACCACATGACCGGAACAATAACCACGAATGGCGAATTCAGAGATGTGCAATTAAGGAAATTCGAGAGAAATGACACTGCCGCGATAACAAACAAAAGCAAAATAACCTTTGATGCGTACGTGTCAACGCATTTTGACGCGATAAGCTTCAAAACAACTGGTAGTCAAGTAACTCTGGACTTATTTGTTGATGGAGAGCGTAAAACTGGCTTGGTATTCATTGGAAAGAATGCTACGAATCCAAGCACAATACCATTTACCCTTGATGCAGTAAAATCAAGCATTGAAGAAGCAAAATGCGATGCAGATGAATTTATGGTGGATGGCAATTGTACGGAAATAGCTGCAACAAACGAACCTGGCAGTGAAAACGACGATGATGACTTGGGAGAAATAATTCCAATAAGAGATTAAATTTTGGGAGTTTTCACTCCCTAATTTAAACAAAAAGTATATATAAAAGGTGGTATATTAAGATGGCAATGAAAAAAGAAATGTTTATCGCTATATTTTTTATAGCATCCCTGTTTATAGGCGGTTGCACTGGCAAGACCGATTACCAACAGCAAACACAAGATAATACGGCAGCAGATGCAGCTGATCAAGCTCCTAGTCTTATAGATGGGAATGCTGATCTAATAACTGACACTAGCGATATAGACAATATGAAAGAGCCTACAATAGACCCAAATTCACTGGGTTAATTTATTTCTTTTTTCTGTAGCTTTCATGAATGTTTGTCAATATTCTTTTCATAAAAATTTCTGAAATCAAATTGTTTATAAAGGTTTATTTTTAGGCAATTTCATGGAAAAAATCAAGGCCTTTAGATATAGAAAAAACATATCAGTCAATGATTTTGTAAGAGAGTTGGATGGCCTTGGATTTCAAGCAAGAAAGCTTGGGCAAGCAATTGATGTAATAGAATCAATGATAAAAGACAAGGACTGCAAGGTATTTCTAGGAGTAGCCGGAGCATTGGTTCCCGGAGGAATGAAAGAAATTTTAGTAGACATGATAACTTCTGGCTGGATAGACGTCCTGGTAATTACAGGCGCGAATTTAACGCATGACTTAATAGAGGACTTTGGATTCAATCATTTGATAGGGCATGAATCTATGGACGATTATAAGCTCAATAAAAAGGGGCTAGTAAGAATGTACAACACACTAATGCCAAACAAAGCCTATGAGAAACTCGAGGAATTCTTCAAGAAAAACTGGGAAGAAATAAGCAAGCAAGAAAGCATCAAGGATTTTCTGTGGGCAATAGGAAAATTGAGCCCTGGAAATGGAATATTAAAGGCCTGCTACAACAAAAAAATCCCTATATTCTGCCCTGCAATTTCAGACTCTGGAATCGGCTTGATGATGTGGAGTCAATTAGCTCAAGGCAAAAAAGCCGAGCTCAAGGCCTTAGAGGATTTAAAAGAGATACTGGACATTGCATGGACAGCTAAAAGAACTGGTGTAATATACCTTGGAGGCGGAACCCCAAAAAACTATATACAGCAGGCAATGCAATTCTCTAAAGAAGCCAATTACGGAGTGCAGATTACAATGGACAGGGCTGAATTTGGCGGCAGTTCTGGAGCAGAACTAAAAGAGGGCATCTCATGGGGAAAATTAAGCCGCAAGGCAAAGAACATCAATCTAGCATGCGATATTACAATAGCACTGCCTTTGATTTACACGGCTTTAAAGCAGCGTATTTAACACTTTTAAAAAGCTTACAAATCTTTATATATTAGTGAAACAACAATGCTATGGATTTGGAGGTGTTGGTTTATGCCTAGAAGCAATCTCAGAAAAAAGGCCAAGAAGAAGAGCAAGAAAAAATTCATGAGCAAGAAATCTTACTATGACAAAGATGAAGTTTTGGAGTATTAGCCTCTTAAGAAGGCAGGTATTATTTTCTTTTCGTTTACCGCATCAAAATTTTTTATTTCTTTATCATTTAGTGGCAGCGCAATTCTAGATACCAAAGAATTTAGTGAATAAGGGAGCCTTATAAGCCTTATATGGCCTTTGCTTACCCATGGATCTATAGGAAATTCTTTCAGTTTTTTATTGAGCAAAGACCTTTGTTTTATCGACATACCAAAGGCTTTTTTGTCTTTAACATGAACATGACAACCACGGCCTGAATACACGAGTTTTATTCGCTTGAAATTTTTAGAGAGGGTTTTTTTCATTGCTAATCCGAAATCAAGACTTTTCTTGATGCAGATTGGGCAGAACTTGTGGAAATCTTTTTTATGGAAAGGACATGAAATATTTTCAGGATCGATGTCAAAGACTAACTCTTGGCCAAGACAGTTTTTAGTGCCGATCTCGTTGCTGAAGTCCATCAACTTTATAGGCTTTCTTATGTCAATGTATTTATTCCGGTCATAATATACGTCTTCTGGAGCCAACTGAATTAATTTTTCTTTCAATTCATTATAGCTAATATCTGGCTCAAGAATTATCAATTTCTTAAGCCTTCTTCTGTCTTTTATGATATGGGTTTCAGTTCCCATATCAACAACAAAGAACTGTGGATTGTCACTAAACCATGATCTCACTTTTTTTATGGAAAACTCTTTCTCATAGAATTCTTTTCTTTCTTTCAATGAACTAGGCCTTAGCTCTGCCATCAGAAATTATATTTCTTGCTTTTTACCCATGAATTAAGATGCTTTATCATCTCGATGAGTTCTTTTTTTGATATGCCATGGCTTAAAGCGCCTTGCTCTATAGTTTCAAATGTTGACAGCCCACAGCCAACGCAATGCAATCCATATTTCAGCATTATGGGCTCTGCCAAATAAGGGAATCTGCCTATCAACTCTCCCATTGTCATGTTTTTTGTTATCTTTATCATGGCCATGTCTCTGAAATTTTATTTTTATATTTAAACTTTGCTGTTATACAAAATTCAGCAGTAGTAAGGTTTAAAAATAGTGTATAGTTTTTCCTTGTGCAGCGGAGTAGGGCAGCTAGGAGTGCCCGTCGGGCTCATAACCCGGAGGTCGTTGGTTCAAATCCAACCTCCGCTACTTATTTTTTATCTGTTCCCACTTTTTTCTAGCAGCACTTCTTTTTAGCACTCTTAATCTTCTTCTTTTGATTCTCATTCTAGTACCTTAAGAAATGCTTGTTTTATATATTTTATGGATATCAAAACTAAACGAGAAGCGCCGGAACTGCGCTAAGAATATATCCCTCAAAATAAGTGATTTTTATTGTTATGATGTATAATATTTATATACTCTATTAATATTTATATTATCTATGAACTTAAAGGATAATAAAACAAGAATATCAGAAATAAAAGAAATAATAAAAAAACATTGTGATGATAGGAACTGGACTCAATTTCATGGAGCTAAAAACCTTGCTATAGCTTTGATATGTGAGGCATCAGAAGTATTAGAGCCATTAAGATTTAAATCTGAAAAAGAGATAGAAGAGATGATGTCTAATAAAGATTTTAAGAAATCTATTGGAGAAGAGATGGCAGATGTGTTGTATTTCCTATTAAGGTTATCTCAGAAGTATGATATAGATATCAGCAGCGCATTTGAAGAAAAAATGAAGAAAAATGAGCTAAAATATCCTATAGACAGGGCAAAGGGATCAAATAAGAAGTATACGGAGTTTTAAATGAGGCTTTATGAAAATACTATAGAACAATTTAAGAGTGATGTCATAGAAAATAAGATAGCTGGTATATTAACAAAAAATTTTGAAACTTCTTTTGGTAGAAGAACAAGTAGTTCAGAAATTCATTCTTGGAGTAATTCATTGAATTTTGTCAAAAATGCATTTGATTATTCAGATCTAAAAGATGATTATGTTGTAGTAGAATACCAAATTCCTTATTCTTCAAGCAGAATTGATGTATTGCTGTTTGGAAAAGATATATCTATGAAAGAAAATGTATTGGTCATAGAATTAAAACAATGGTCAAATGAAAATGTTACAGAAAGCAAAAATGAAGGAAATGTGATTGTTAATTACGGCAGAAATAAAATAGAAACTGAACATCCCTGTTTACAGGTTCAAGGATATCACTTTTGGTTAAATGACTTTGTATCAGTTTTTGAAGAGCCTCAAAAGATTGATTTAAGTTCATGTGTTTATTGTCATAATTACTCAAGAAATACTAATGACATATTGTATTCTCCTCGTTTTAAAATTCTTATTGATAAATATCCACTATTTTCAAAAGATGATATAAAAGATCTGGGCCAATATTTAAGCAAAAGACTTAGCCAAGGTGACGGTTTAGAAGTTTTTAATCATTTTATAAAAAGCCCCATTAAACCTTCGAAGAAATTGCTAGAACATACCAAAGAGATGATAAACAAACAGCAAATATTTAATTTAATTGACGACCAAATTCCTGCATATAATGCAATAATGCACAAAGCCATGGCACTTTCTAGTTCTAAAAAGAAGTCCATAATAATCGTAAAGGGCGGTCCTGGAACTGGAAAATCGGTTATTGCTTTAGAAGTAATGGCAGAATTAATGAGAAAAGGTAAGATGGTTTACCATGCTACGGGTTCTTCTGCTTTTACAAATACTCTTAGGAATATACTTGGGGCTAGATTAAAAAGCCAATTCAAATTTTTTAACAGTTTTAGTCAACATAAAGATAATTCAGTAGACGTCTTAATCTGTGATGAGGCTCATAGAATTAGAAAAACTAGCCAGAGTAGGTATACTCCAAAAAGTCAAATAAGCGGTCTTCCGCAAATGGATGAGATAATAAAATGTGCAAAACTTTCTATATTTTTTATAGATGAAATGCAAATAGTTAGACCCACAGAAATTGGAAGTGTATCTTTAATTAAAGAATCGGGAAAAAAATTCGAAGTTGAAGATTCTGAGATATTGGAATTTGAGCTAAACACACAATTCCGATGTGGGGGGTCAAATTCTTTTTTAGTATGGGTAGAAAATGTTCTTCAAATTGGTCTTGATGAACCTTTATACTTAGACAAACAAGAAAAAATGGAGATTAAAATAGTGGATAGTCCGAATAAGCTAAAAAAAATGATAGATGATAAAAATAAAGAAAAGAAAAATTCTGCAAGAATTGTAGCAGGATTTTGCTGGCCATGGAGTCAGCCCAAAGAAGATGGAACCTTAGTCAAAGATGTAAAAATAGGAGATTTTGAAATGCCTTGGGAGAATAAAAATGATTTCTGGAAGTGGGCTACTGATGATTCTGGAATGGAACAAGTTGGAACAGTTTATACATCACAAGGATTTGAATTTGATTACATTGGAATAATCTTTGGAAATGACCTAATTTTTGATAAAAAAATAGACACATGGATTGCAAAACCAGAGAACTCTTATGATCAAATGGTAAAAACGAATAATACTAATTTTATTGAACACTTAAAGAATATTTATAGAGTGTTATTAACTCGTGCACACAAAGGATGTTATGTTTATTTTATGGACAAAGATACTGAAGAATATTTCAAGAGCAGAATACGAAGAAATTAACGATAAAACGAAACTCCAGCAAATGAAACAAAATTTATGATATTAAAGTTAAAAATTCCTTCCTGCTAGAACTCCATTTGTATTCTTAGTTCAACAAGTCCAAGAGTTAGCTTGCTTATCATCATTAGATGCCTCATTATGCTACGCGATTCTCCGGAGAATTCATCCTTAATATTGAAATGCGTCTCATAAACCTCAAAATCTTTTTTTCCGAATTCTATACTTTGCTCTCTACTAAATGAATAATACATCTTGTAGTATATCTCAAAATGTTCTCTAACAAGCTTCGCTAAACGAGCCGTTTTCTTGATGCTTTTTTTGGAAAGGGCTATATGTTTTCCTATATACTTAAACTCGTCTCCTAATGTTTCAAGGATGAACAAACTCGAGAAGATTAAAGATTTCTTCTGTTCTGGGAAGTCTGTGTCTATTCTATTTAATATTCTAGCGCAATAATCTACAAATTTATCTATATTAAGATCTATTGTATGCAGTTCTTTGCATAGACTTGGATTGGATATTTCATCATATTCTATCGCTCGGATAGTCCTGTCGAATAATTGAAGTGTAACAAGAAAAATCCTTCTTAATAATCTGTCAAACTCTTTTTGGGATACCTCTGCCATCTCCTGTATTAGATAGTATCCTCTGCCAGATTCTATTATTTCCATCCCTATGAATCTATTTGTCATCTCTTGGAGCATCGTTATTGCTGGTTTTGGAGGAATTTTTTCACCAAGCTTTGCGTAATCAAACTGTGTCGTATAATAGTGATAAGGATCTTGATACTCTTTTTTTTCTATATCATATATTATCTTTATTTCATCGCATCCGGACCTATATGCAGATTGAAAATATCTCCATAATAACGGGATTGTAAAGTCTCTTATGTCTATCTCACAGCTTTTATTTTCATTATGGTGCGGGCTATTAATCACTAGTGTGTTTTCTTTTTCAGAAATATCAATATCATCACCAGATTTTATATTAAGTTTTTTTGCCCAGCTAGAAGGCAATGTCAAAGTTAGTGTATTATGGCCTTGTTTGATGATTTTTCGTTTCATGGAGACCCCACTTATTATCGGAATATCTTATTTATATAGAAATATATATGTAATTAGCCATATATATATCTTTGGAATGTATTCACTAGTGAAGATAGTCCGGTATATTCTGTCAGAGAAATATATTGACAAAGTATAAACGACTTCTAGACTTAATATATAATATGTTTGAGTGTCTTAATAAACTAGGCGAACTCTTGGAAAAAGAAAAACCCCCCAATGACTACGGGCATCAACTCCTAAGAGATCATATGTATAGGATACGAGGCATATTAGCTGGCAAAAATCCACCCCCCTATGAACTAGAGATTCAGACTACTGGCGCTTGTAATCTCAATTGCAGCCATTGTTTTGGACGATATTATAAAAGAATTGGGCATTCTATGACTTTAGATGAGCTTACACTAATAGCTTCGAGAGTTGCAGATTTCAAGGAAGACGGCTATCAAATAGATACTATAAAATTTTGTGGAACAACTGGAGAACCTTTAGTTAATCCAGTAACACTTGATGGTATCAGAATCTTTAAATGTATGGATAGAAAAGTAATACTATATACAAACGGGCTTTTATTAGGAAAGATGCATGATGATCTTCATTATTATGATATTGTGGCCAAAGCAGATAAAGTAAATATAAGCTTAGATGCAGATTCAGAAGAAACATTTCTAAAAATAAAAGGCCGCAGTGGTTTTAATAAAATAATCAGTAATATTGAACATCTGGTTAATGTAAGAACTGATAATCACAAGATTGTCACTAGTTATGTTGTAAATAAACATAATTATACTGGAATATTGCCCTTTGCCAGAAATCTAAGAAGCATTGGAGTAGATGAAATATGGTACAGAGTAGATTTCACAGATCTGAAGAGTATAAAAGCATTGTCTAAGGAGATAAGCACTGATCTTAAGAAAGCCGTTGAGTTGTCTACTGAAAAATGTTCTATAGTTTCAGTTTATTCAGAAGATGATATAAAAGGAGAAGATGATGCCTTTAACTCATATGGAAAGAAATGTTATAACCAGTGTTTCTGGGCCTGTGTAGGCCCAAACTGTGAGCTATATGCCTGCGGGCATAGGACTCATGGCGGTGTTAAGTCATTTGGAAGCCTATTAGACCATTCATTTAAAGAAGTATGGAACAGTAAAAAAAGATTAAAGTCTTTAAGTAAACTGCCAGATAAACATTGCAGATTTTGTTCTCCCTCATCTCGCTGGAGAAATATTTATATGAATTTTTTCTCTAAACTTTGATTTTTGTAGAATCTTTTATATGTTTGACAAGATAGATTCTTGTCTATCTTCTAACTTCAAATATTTTCTGACTTATTATATCCATTTTAATTTTTATATATGGATAAATCCTAAGATGAAAATATAAAGAAAAAATAGATATTCTGTGTTATACCTTTTCAAATAAGACGCCGGAACTGGGATGTTAAACTAGTTCTTTAATAAGTTTTATAAATTATGTTTACCTATTATTTTTATGGATATCAATAGAAGAAACAAGAAAGCTGCCTTATCTAGATGGAAGAAAATTCAGAACAAAGAAAGAGTCGAAATGCAAAGGTCAATTAGGAATAATATTAATCTGAAAGCAAGGATATGTGGTTATCTTGCTGGAGATGGTTCCGTTATAATCAGAAAAGATAATGGAAATAATTTACATCATATCATAAAATTTTCTCCAGATCATGAATCTTTAATCAAACCTTTCGTGCAAGCTTTTAAAATCCTTTATAAAAAAATCCTAAAATCACTAAGTATGCTAATTATTATGGATTGTCTTATTATTCAAAAACAGCAGCCCAAGATTTATTAAATACAACAAAGTTTGGTGTTTTAAGGTGGAGAGTTCCCTTTAAAATTTTAAAAACAAAAGAAGCTAAAGCAGAATGGTTAAGGGCATTCTTTGATAGTGAATGTTATGTTAACAAAAGTTCTATAAAAATTCAATGTGTGAGTAAAAATGGAATTATGGGCATTAAAAAATTATTGTAAGACTTTGGTATAAATGGAAGAAAATATGTTTATATCCCAAAGAATAAAAGATGGAATGCTGTTCACATCTTATTTATCAATAAAAAAGTAGAAAGGATTAAGTTTTTAAATGAAGTTGGTTTCAATCATTTAGTTAAATTAAAAAAACTAAAATCATATGCCGTAGTCGCCTAACCTGGTATGGCACTAATCTTTAAACAAGAAGTGTAGGCCTGGAAACAGAATTACTAGGAAGCTAGATCCGTAAGGATGTCCCGGTTCAAATCCGGGCTGCGGCGCTTATTTTTTATGGATTAAATTTGGATAAGTCTAGTATTCTATAGTGCATAATAAACTGATAGGTAGTATGTTTATTAGTCTGCATCATAATCCATGAGAATTGTGAGATGTAGGAATTGTTTTAATTGTACAGTTTAGAGTATATTATGGGTATTATGTGTAAACCCAACCTTTTCAAAGCTTTTAAATATCTTTATGATTTCATATATTGCATGGAAGAAATTTTAGAGTGCCCAACTTGCAAGTCAAGAGATATTTCTTTGGTTCCTGACCAAGCTGCCAAATTTATATACAAATGCAAGAGCTGCAATTATTCTGGAACAAGGGTTATTAAACTTGACAAATTAGAGGAAGAAAAAAGAAGATTGATGTCTATGACAATGTCTAAGGGAACTAAAAGAGAAATAGAAGAAGCTATAAGAAGAAAAAAGAGCGGTGTAAAATGACATTCTGCCATAAATGCGGTAAAAGATCGGGCAAAGAGGATTTAGTCTGTGTAAATTGCGGAGCCCATTTAAGAAGAAGGTCAAAAAAAACAAATTATACCCCAATTGTAATAAGGGCTATCTTACTTATTGCTTTGGTTTTGTTTTTTATGTATCTTATAAACAAATACTGGGGTACTTAAGAATAAGCTTATTTTTCAATCATTTCTATTTCTATAGAGACGCCTTCTGGGATAGGGACCCTCATAACCAATCTCAAAGCTCTCTCGTCAACTCCAAGGTCAATCAATCTTTTATGAATGCGCATCTCGAATCTGTCAAAAGAAGCCTTCCCCTCGCCATCAGGGCTTTTTCTCGTGGTTATCTTTAATCTTTTAGTCGGCAATGGAATAGGGCCATGAATTGCCACGCCAGTCTTGTCAGCAATTTCTTTTATAGAACTGCATATCTGATTCAATTTGTCTATTTCCGCAGCCGCCAGGTTAATACGAGCCCTTTGCATAACTGTAAATGAAAAATTATGCTTTATAAAGGTTACTAATAAACTCATTTTTAGAATTCAAAAAGTTTATAATTCTTGGAAATACTTTTCTTTCATGCCACGGTATGTAAGAAGGGTAACTATTGTAAAGATTGAAAAGCCATCCAAGCTTACAATAAACGAGGAAATTCAATGGTTTTCGAACAGCCTCGGATTATTTGGTGAAAGAGACAAAGAAAAATCGAAATTCAGAATTTTCCTTGAACTATTGAAATCTGCTAAGCTGAAAAAAGGGTTAAGCACTGAACAGCTGGCTGAAAAAACCAGCCTGACTAGGGCTACAGTAATACACCATCTTAATTTTCTTGTAGACCAGGGGTTAGTGATATTTAAGGAAGGCCGGTATTACCTAAGAGTGCAGAATCTGGAGAATTTGGTTAGCATACTTCATAATGAGGTGGGGGACATGTTTGATGAGCTGTCTAGAATAGCAGAACAAATAGACAAAGAACTGGGATTAAAATGATTATTCTTTTTTTTCTTGGATAGGCTCTTCTTTTGCTTTTTCCTTGCTGCCTTTTACAAAAGCCTTAGTCCATTTGAAGAATACAGGCTTTCTTCTTAGTTTGACCATGTTCTTTTCGCACTTATTGGAGCAGAAATTCAATATCTTTCCCGATTTAAGTACTAACATCTTACCGGTTCCTTTTGAAATATTGTTTTTGCAAAAACTACAGGTTGCCATTTTATCTTTTCTTCTGGGTTAGTCTGCGAGCTTCGATTTCTGTCTCACGAAGCATTAAAAAATCGCCTTCTTTTATAGGACCTTTGCAATTCCTTCTTATTATCTTTCCAGAGTCTCGGCCTTCTAGAATCTTGACACGAACTTGGGTTACTTCACCTCTTGCTCCTGTACGGCCGATTATTCCTTCTACTCTCGCCGGAAAGGTCTTGCTGAATATAGATTTTTCATGCTGCTTTTCTACAGTCTTTATTTCTTTTATAGGCTGAGAAGAGTTTTCCATTTTTACTTGCTTAGCTCTTTGATTAAGTCTTTAGAATCGCCTTCTTTTATTATAGCAACAGCTGTTGTAGGAACACTCAAGCCTGCGCTTAATCCGAGGTCTTGCCTGCTTGGCACTGGAATCAGAGCAACATTCTTTTCCTTGCAAAGCATAGGAAGATGCAATATAATTTCCTTAGGATTCACATCAGTAGCAACAACTACCAGCTTAGCTTGAGACTTTTCAACGGCTTTAGTGACCTCATTTATACCCTTCTTTATCTTTCCGGTTTTCTTTGCTATTTCTATGGCTTCTAAAGCCCTCTTAGTTTCTTCTTTTGAAAGTTCCTTGAAATCCATTTTAACCTCCTAAATAATCATAGGTTAATCTTCTTGAAAAATAAGTCTTTATAAAGGTTTTGGAAACTTAAAGAAGTTTTTTATATAACTACCTTCTGAATTTTTAATCATGGGAGTCCAGCTTGGGAAATTAATACCGAAGCACGAGATAAAGATAGAAGCATTGAATGGGAAGACTGTTGCGATTGATGCTTCTAATATGTTGTATCAATTCTTAAGCTCAATAAGGCAGCAGGATGGAACTCCGCTTAAGGATTCTAATGGAAATGTAACTAGCCATCTTGTTGGGTTAAGCTCAAGAATTCCAAAGCTGATGAGCCAGGGACTGAAGATTTGCTTTGTTCTTGATGGAAAAAGCCCGGAATTGAAATTAAAGGAGCGGGAAGAGAGAGAAGAAAGAAAATTAATTGCAGAAGAAAAACTAAAGAAAGCAAAAGAACTTGAAGATACTGAATTAATGTATAAGTACAGCATGCAGACAACTAGGCTTGATAAGGAAATGATTAAAGAAACAAAAGAACTTATTGAAGCTTTAGGACTGCCAGTAATACAGGCTCCAAGCGAGGCAGAGGCACAAGCATCATTTATGACTACTAAAGATGTTTATGCCATAGTGAGCCAGGACTATGATAGTTTGTTGTTTGGTGCCCAAAAGATAGTAAGGAATCTGACTATATCACAAAGAAAAAGACTCCCTAATGGAAGTTCTGTTTCAATAAAGCCAGAAATAATCTATCTTGAGGAGGCATTAAAGACTCTTGAACTAAATCAAGACCAGTTAATTATTGCAGGAATTTTAATTGGAACTGACTTCAACAACAAAGGAGTTAAGGGAATAGGCCCGAAAAATGCAATCAAGCTCGTCAAGACAAACAAAGATTATAGTAAAATGTTCAAAAGCCTGAATGCGGACTTTGACTGGAAAGAAATCTACGATGTATTCAAGAAAATGCCTGTAATGAAAGATTACAATCTCAAATGGGCTGGAATCAATGAAGACAAGATAAGAGAATTGCTGATAGAGAAGCATGACTTCAGCAAGGAAAGAGTAGACAAGATTTTCGAGACTCTTGGGAGAAAGACTGGACAGTCAGGATTGGACAAGTGGTTTTAAGGAGAGACATTAAGCTTCTGTATGTACTCAGTAACTTCTGCGTCTAAAGAAGAAATGGCGTCATAATATGTTTTCAGCTCACGTCTTAGCCCTGAAATCTCATTATTCTTTAGCGAATCTGAGTTCATCAATGTTATCTCTCTTCCGAGATTTTGCATCATACTATCAATATATTGAAACACAGAATCCGGATTACTTAACAAGGCCTTCTTCAAATTCTCTGCTAGGCGAATATCTTCATCATTTAATTGTTTAAGCATTTTTATGTTTTTGCTACGATTGCCTTTTATCAATTCAATTACGTTTAATATTGTAGCGCGCATATTATTCCTCATTTTGAGTATGTCATTAAACCTGCTTTGAATATCATGATTATTTGTGGTTTTTACTATATAGTCAACTTCTGCTTTAAGCTCGTTGAATATTTTCTTCGTTGTATTTATTTCTTGCTGCAATGCCGCATCAAGAAACTTTATCTCTGAAGCATTTAGCCTGGTTTCGTCAAGTATTCTTTGCCTTTCTATAGACAAACCACTATAAAATCTTTTTATGAGTTCATCGAGCCGGCTTGATGCCTGCTTAAATTTCTCATTCAACTCCTGGCCCCTTGCAAGAACCTCTGGATTTTTGCTCCTGAATTTAATGATAATTTCTGATCTTATACTTGCTAAGGCCCTGATGTTAGTCAATAGTTCCATCCTTTCCCTGGCATTTTTTAATTCTGCAACATTCAATGCTCTTAGCTGGTCATCTACATTATTTATTAATGTGTCCAGTTTTTTAGATTCTTCATCAATTTGTTTTAGTTTTTGAGCATCTCTCCAAGCAGCTCCTTTTTTCTTAGCCCATTTACCGCCTTTCCATAAACCACCGGCTGCCTTTCCGAGACCCTTTCCTGCAGCACCGGCAGCACCAAGGCCATAACCAAGCATTTTACCAGTTCCTTCGGAAAATTCACCGATATCTTCACTGCCTTTAACAAACTTCATGGCAGCGCCTATAAGCTTGATTATCCCAATTATAATAAAAGCGATTGCTATAAGTTGGAACCATCCCCAGATAAAACCTAAAGCTTGCCTATCAGCATCACTAAGCCAGAACACTGAAACTATGTATGTAAGAATATATGCTGCCATAAATCCTGTAAAGTTCTTTTTTTCCTGCCCTCTGAAAATTGAGAATGCCAGAGCTGCGAAAATTAATAGCAAGACTATCCCCCATACAGGACCTAATGCGCCTATTCTTATGCCTCTTTGCCACTCAAAAAATGAAACTCCGAATGCAATTAGAATTCCTAGTCCAGTAGCAGCCTTGTCATCTATCTTTGGGCCGCTTGAACTTAAAAATTTTTTACATAACGGGATAAATATTATCAAGAACAAAACAAAATCTATCAAATATCCAAATTCTTCGTAAATCTGTCCGGGATTTGCAAGGCCCAATGGCCTTAGAGTGTCTGCGATTAAATTGCCACTATTTGACGTTGGTATGATGCTCGCGGCCAAGCTGAATTTTAGTGTTAATAAAACTAGCAATATAATAAAAAGCCCTCTTTTTTCCATTTTTATCAAGCAAAAATAGGGCTATGAGATTTATAAATGTTTTGAAAAGATTTAAATATAAAACAAGATACTTTTTTTTGCATGCGGAAAAAGAGGTCCAGATCTAATTTTAAAAATTTGATGAAAGAAGAAAAGACTATTGAACAACTAGAGAAGGCACAACTCAAAAAACTTGCTCAAGAAGATGCAAAACTGAACAGACTTGAAAAAGAAGAACAATCTATAGAAAGGCTAACAAAAAGAGAGATTCAAGATATTAATGATTTAAAAAAGATAGAAGACCAAATTAAAAGATCTGTCACAAAACACCCGCTGAAAAAAATAACAACAAGAGACATGGCTCGTGGCTTGATAGGAAGCTTTTTTGGAATAGTTGCGCATTTCGCCTTTATTGAAGGGGCGGATGCGGCTGAAAGATTCAACATTACAATATTTAGGGCGACATTACTGCTGATTACAGCTTTTTTAATAGGGACAATATTTTTGTATGCTACCGGTTACAGAAAAATAAAAGATGCTAAATTAGTTTCAATATTGCCAATAAGGATTTTTGTCATGTTTGGAATATCAATCCTTTCCATAGTAAGTGTTCTGGCGCTATTCGGCATTATAAATTCGCATTCGAGCTTTTCTTTAGTTTACAGACAAATAGCAGTAATCTCAATACCATCAATTATTGGGGCAATAACAGCAGACTTGATAGGCGACAAGAATGAATAATATTAATATAAGACATTTGATTTCAAAGAAATTAGAATTTATGAACTTGTTTACAAATATATTAGCCAACTTTAGAATCTATCTTGCAGCAAACAATGAAATAGGCAAAGAAGAATTAAGCGGAGCCCATTCTGCTTTAGAAGGCTTTAAAGTTATAAACCGGAATTTGATAAAGAGTTTTAGTAGCAGCAGAACAATAATATCTTTACTTAATGAAGAAAAGATATTTCTTTTAAGGATAGACCAAGAGATTAGCAGAATATGGATGATCCAAGAACAAGGAAATTTTGCATTATTGCCAAGCCATTTATCCGAAATAAATTCTTTGTTTAACGGATTCATAAAAAAAGCCGAAGAATCAACTAGACTAATCAATAGTTTAATCAAACAATAAAGTTTATATACATACTAATTTTTTATTGTAGAGATGGCAGATTTAATTATACTTCCAGCAATTGTACTTGGCTTGCTGATAGGATTTTATGAACTTATTCTGGTTCATAAGGATGAAAATTTCCGCGGTAGTCATTGGTTTGGCCATGGGCTGCATGCAGGTTTCTTTGCAGTATTATTTACATTTGCTTCAATGAATGTCGATTACATTGTTGAATTAGTTCCTTTCTTTGGGAGTATAAGCCTGTTCAGCATTTCAACCGCTTTATTGATAAGGATTATAATCGGAATAATTGCCATATTAAAAATACAGGCTGCATCTGCTGTTGTAAGAGGCGGCGGAGGAGTTGCTGCTAGAGGATTAAAAGAGCATTTCACCCATACCTTTATTATAGCATTCCTTATAGTGGTTGTTCCATACATTTATCCTTTCATAGAACCCTTATTTCCCGCATTCTTGAAATAAAAAATTTAATATATACAAACTTAAATCAAAATCTTATGCTTACTAAGAAAGAAATAGATTTAATACCAAAAAGCTTCGATGTTATAGGGGATATTTTAGTATTCACGGATTTCCCAGAAAAACTGATAAAGAAGGAGAAGGAAGTAGGAAATTACATTCTTAAAAAATTAAAAAATGTCAAGGTAGTTGCGAAAAGAACAAAGAATTTCTCAGGAACTTTCAGGACAGCGAAATTAAAAATCATTGCCGGAGAGAAAAGAAAGGAAACAGTGCATAGGGAAAATAACTGCATTTTTAAGCTGAATGTTGAAACGTGCTATTTTAGCTCTAGGCTTGGAAATGAGAGACTAAGAATAGCCAGACAGGTCAAGAAAAATGAAATTGTTCTCACTATGTTTTCTGGTGTTGCTGCTTATCCAATAACATTGAGCAAACTGACTAAATCAGAAGAGATTTATGGCATTGAAATAAATCCAAGCGCACATAAATATGCCCAAGAAAACTTAATCCTCAACAAAATAAAAAATATCAAATTGATTAAAGGCGATGTCAGGAAAGTTATGCCGAAGATGAAGATAAAATTTGACAGAATATTAATGCCATTGCCGAAGGATGCAGGCAAGTTTCTTGACTTAGCATTTTCAAAGATAAAAAAGAAGGGCATAATACATTTTTATTACTTTTTAAGAGAAGATGAAATTCCCGAAATTGGCATTAAGAAAATAAAAGAACAGAAAAAGAAATTCAAATTATTAAGAGTTGTAAGATGCGGGCAGATAGCCCCCAGAAAATACAGGGTATGCTTTGATATTAAAGTGTTATAGGCCAAGACTAACTAGCTCTTTCTTCTTTATGAATACAGCACTCGGAGTTTCTCCGCCGTGCCAGCTCATTCTTGGGCGAATTCTTATTGGATATATCCTTTCGGAATTATCATCTAGAATGATTGCAGAGCCTTTCAGTGAAGGCAACAAATTAAGATATTTCTGTATATCTGAAGTTAAGTAACTCTGGGACATTGCATTTAATGCCTCTACATCTCTTTTGGCCGTTAATCTATGGCTGATTACAATATCGGTTTGTGTTATAACATCACGATGAATTTCTCCAGGCTGTTGCGTTGCCAGAATTAATGAAATCCCTGGCTGTCTTCCCTCTCTTAGCAACTGAACTAAAGCATCGGTTGCAGGAGTTTTCCTGTCCCTAGGTAAAAATTCATGCGCTTCATCAATCATAAACCAAACCAAAGGCATCTCTTTTTTTTCTTGCTCTTCTTCAAGGAATAATGTCGAGCTTTTTTCTATATCACTCAATTCCTCTATCTTTCTAGCCTTAATCCTGTCATTAAGGAGTTTTTTTGATATTATTGAGATAACAAGGCTTTTAATATTAGAACCGCCTGACAAATGAGTGTAGGTACTTAAGTCAATAATAGAAACTTTTCCGGGCTTTACTATTTCGTTTATTTCAGTTCCGCCCTTGTCAAATAAACCCCAAGCTTTTACCGAGTTAAACCGGTTTTCTGTTGCGTTTTTTGTGTTTTCATCTGACTTCTTGTCTTTTTTTATTGCATTCGTTATATCATCAATGTCATATTTTTCCTTTATGTTTGAAAGAGAGCGTTCAATCAGAATTCCAATATTGCTGGTTATTTCTATGCCAAATACATTGCACCAGTCTTCTGCATTTAATTCAGATGTTTTTATTGTAAATGGAATGTCTACTGGAATATTGTATTTTTTGAAATCTTTGAAATAGCCAGAAGGACAGTAAATTGAAACGTCAAATGTTCTTGTTTTCAAGTGCCATTCATTAAGCAAATCTTCTTCTCTTTTGTTTGGAAATTTCATTGTCCAGAAAATACCCATAGTGTCAAAAATAACAATGCACAATTGTTCTGCAATCTCTTTCGGAAGCATTGACATTTCTTCTGCTATTACGCCGATTGAACTGGACTTTCCACTTCCACGTTTACCACTTACCAAAATTATATGCGGTCGAGCTACATCTAAAAAAACAGGATTACTCAAAGAAGTGGTCTGACCCATCTTGATGTACTGTTTTCCTATGAAAACAAGGCCCTTATCACTCATATTTTTTTTATCGGACTCGTCTCTGCCCACAATAATCGGATTTGTCATTCGCAAACATACTTTTATAAATTTATATCTTTTTCTATTTTTGATGGAAGAAAATACAAGCCCTAATACTAACATACAGCAAACTTCTCAACCTTTAAAGAAGAAAAAAGTGAAATGGGGCAGAGTTTCTATTGTTTTAGCGGTTCTTTTGCTTATTATATTGATTGTTCCATTTAATAGTACAAATCTTGGGCAGAAATTATTGAACAGCATTACAGGGAACGTTGTTGGAAGCGATGTAGTAGCAATAGTAGTCAATGAGAAGATTACCACAAAAGAACTTGACAAGGAATTTAATGCATTAAGCTCACAACTCCAGTCTTATTACACAAAAGAACTGCTTTTGAGGGAATTAATAGATGAAAAATTAATACTTAATGAAGCAAATAAGCAGAAGATGACTGTTACAGACCAAGAGCTTGATGAGATATTAAGCGCTGCCGAGCAGAATTTTCCTCCAGGAGTTGCACTAGAAGACATAGCAAAAAACCAGGGCTTTACACTTCAGGAATACAAAGACAAAATAAAAACACAGATTTTGATAAAGAAATTCATGGACCAAAATGTAATTGTAAAGAACGTGGGCGAGGAAGAGGCAAGAACTTTCTTTGATGGAAACAAAGATAAATTAGCTACCCCCGTGACAGTTAATGCAAGCCATATATTAGTTGCTGCAAAAGAAGAAGCAGATTCGATAGAAACAGAGTTGAAAAATGGAAAGAAGTTTGAGGACCTTGCAAGAGAAAAATCTATTGATCCCGGAAGCAAGGATAAAGGCGGAAATCTTGGATTCTTCCCGAAGGGAGCAATGGTCAAGGAATTTGAGGATGTAGCCCTTTCATTAAAAATCGGAGAAATATCTGATCCTGTAAAAAGCCAGTTCGGATACCATATAATAAGGGTTGAAAGCAAGAAAGAAGCAAGCGAAGCCAACTTTGATGAAATAAAAGACAAAATAATACAATACCTTCAAACATCCGAAAATCAACAAAAGCTACGGGAATTTAGGGACAGACTTTATAACGATGCGTTAAGATCTGGAAAAGTAAAAATCCTCTACAAAGACACTACAGCATTAAATTCCTAAATTCATAAAATTTATAAACTAATTTTAGGCAAAACAAATTGATTTTAAGGAGCAATATGAGCAATCAACTGAAAACAGTATTGTTACTGGGTTTATTGACAGGAATACTTCTTGGACTTGGATTTTTAATAGGCGGCAGGACAGGACTAACAATAGCATTCATAATATCACTGGCAATAAATTTCATTACATACTGGTTTAGCGGAAATATAGCTTTGTTTATGTACCGAGCGAAAGAAGCTGACAAAGACAAGCACAAAAAACTTTATTCTCTTGTTAACGAAGTTTCGAAGAAAGCAGGCATTACAATGCCTAAAGTGTACTTTATCAATAAGGAATATGCGAATGCATTCGCTACGGGGAGAAATCCCAGCAATTCATATGTTGTTTTCACGCAAGGGATATTAAGCCTGCTTAATGAGGACGAGCTAAAGGGCTAATAGCACATGAGTTAAGCCACATAAAGAATAGGGACATATTAGTTGCGTCTATAGCTGCAGTGATTGCAGGCACTATTTCATACATAGCAGCGATAGGAAGATTCAGCATATTATTCGGAGGAAGAGATGACGACAACGGCAGCATACTGGGAAGCTTGCTGCTGCTGATATTAACTCCCATTATAGCGATGTTCATTCAACTGGCAATTTCAAGAACCAGGGAATACATTGCTGATTCAAGCGCAGCAAGAACATTGAATAGTTCAAAGGGCTTAGCAAGTGCATTATACAAACTGGAGCATTCTGACAAGAGGGAGTTTAGCGGAAATGTAGCGGGGGCGTCATTGTTTATAGTGAATCCACTGTCAGGAAAAATGCTATTAAAACTATTTTCTACACACCCACCAATGGAAGAAAGAATTAATAGATTGAATAATCTTAATCTCTCGCTTAGATACTAATAGTATTAATAGATTAATCGCTTAATACAGAGTTATTGAAACGTCCTGGACATTTTGCAGGTATAGCACAGACGTTAATACAAGAGTGCATTTTATTGGTGTTGGGCTTATCGAATTGGTGATATTCACCTTGAAATTGTATGTTGCATAATTTGCCTGGCTGATTCTGCTGTTTATGCCATCAACTTTTTCAAGGCCGTCATTGAAGAAGTCCCTGAATATTGTGCCGTAATATGTATCGTAGTCATTCAAGGCTATTTTTGTATCGTCGCGCTTGCACACAAAACCTGAGGTTACAATGTCTGTTGTTTGCTCTCCTATATTTGAAATGAAAGTCTGTATTGATGAAACGCCCTTCATCCTGAATACATTAGGACCGGTTTGCTCGCAGTTTTGATCAGCACATGAATATGAAAATTGATCATCTGTTTTTGTTGATTGGTCTTTATGCACAACTAGCTTTGGAGGGCATTTCAAGCCACAGTCCTTTCCGCAGTTTGTTTCATATGAAGTAAGATTGCATTCATACTCGCTTATTTCGCATTTGTTATTTCCGCAGCAGTTTGCCGTTAATTCATGGACGCAGGAATTTGTAGCTGGATTAAATGAGTCTATCGTACATTCATTTGCGTCATCACAGTTTTGCGTTACATTTTTTATCTGGCAGAAATCAGTATTGGCGCAGTCCGCACAGGCGCAACTTTCTGTCTTGTCACAAAAACCGTCCCCGCAGATAGTTGTCTGCTGAGTGCAAGAAGCTATAAAAATTATTGCAAATATAAAAATGCCAAGAATAATTATTTTTTTCATCAAGACTGTAATATTTGACTAGTATATAAAATGTTTCCTAATTCAAATTTTTACTGGCATATTTGTCGGAATAAAGGCAGTTACAACTGTAGCAAGTGGAGATTTAGTCAAAGCTGTAAAACTAACAGCTGGAATGATGTAAATCTTAGGAGAAAACTAAGATTTGAATAAATAAGTTAACTACTTCGATGACTACTATTTTACTTACGTGTTTTAGGTTCATCAATGGGAGAAGCTTTTACATAAGGATTTGTTGGATCACTTAAATGAGGTTGTTCTACTTTAAAGAAATCCTCGCTTACTGCACGCAACATATTTTCTCTTTCTTGGTAGAAAACAACATTCCATTGATTTAACAATTTTGTAAGGCATTTTCCATCTTCAGAAATTTGAATATTATGAGGTGTATTGTATGGCAACTTTCTCTTTATACCACCAAATCTTATTGTATATGGCAACATGTCTCTCGCATATTTTTGAGCAGCTTCCTCTAATGCCATAGGTAATGGAACAAACCCAAGTTTATCGCTCTTTCTAAAGTAAGGATTTGATTCATTGCCACTATGTACGGGCGTAACTAATCTTGTTGAAGTTCCTATTAAAGGATGAACAATGCGGCTATTAACGCCTTCAATTTCATTTAAAGCACCATTGACTTCACATGCAAGAACATAAGGATTATCAGCTAAAAAGTTTTCAACAGCATGGACTATTTTCCTGTAATTTTCATCTAACAATCCCTCATAATGCGCATAAGCATCGCGACCAACAGGAAATCCGTAAGAAGCTTCCTTAAATTCAGTGCCTTTATTCCAATCTTTATGTAATATTAAATTCTCGTTTCTAAGGATATCAACAAGGTTCATTTCTATTGTTAAAGTTACTATAACTTTCCCCCATTAAACTATATACTAGATTATATATGTTCTATTTATAAATTTAACGGAGGCACAAAAATGTACGAAATATCACAAGAGCTAAAATATAAAGAAAAAATAGATAGGCTTAATTTTTTTGAGTGAGGGTGCCAGGATTTGAACCTGGGTCTTCTGGTCCCAAACCAGAAAGGATAGCCAAGCTACCCCACACCCCCTTAAGGTAGAAAGCACTTCCAGTTGTTTATAAAACTTTTTATACAATATTAAGAAACCAATAAAACACCAATAAACATTATCGCTATTGCTATTACTTTATGAAATATTATTCCTTTTTGTATGTCTTCTTCTAAATGTTTAGTCAAGAAGAAAGTTATTATAACAGTGAATAATAACACAAAGAAGGGTTGGATAGATGAAATCGCATTGACTAATGTTACAGAACCTACAGCATAGGCCGCTATAATGAGGATGCCTCCAGACATATTAAATGATTCAGTAGCTAGGTCTGCTGCTATAACCTTAGAACCATAGGTCTTTATAACATTAATAAAATCTTTTGTATATAGCAAGATAATAGGCATTGTAAATATAAATCCTCCAATTCTTGAATATGCAAATACAGTCTTTACATCGCTATAGCTTAAAACATATTTTTGCAAAATACCCATTACTGCTAAAAAGAAGGTCCCGAGAATCATATACCAGAAGCCTTTTACAATTTTTATGTCTCTGATACTTCTAGTAGACATTAATATAGCCCCAATTACTAAGAGCACTATCCCGACGTAATTCAACGGCTTTAATCTTTCATGCAGGAATATGGCTGCTAATATCAAAGTAAACAAAGGAGATATGTAGAATAAGGCTACAACTCTTGATACCTCTTCAATTTTAATCGCTTTTAGATAGAAGAAAATAACGGACATTGATAATACTCCCGATACTATGGCCAGTGTAATATTCAGAGTAGAAATTCTAGAATATCCATATACTAAGTATATAAAAATAGACGCTAGTAATCCGATTATACCTTGCTAATTATTGGTGTTATTGGATTTTTGAACCATTTTACTATGATATATTTATCAATAATATTAGAACCAGCAAAAGAAATAGTGGCTAATATTGATAGTACAATCCAATTCATATAAATTTCCCGCACATATTTATTATTAAATCTATCTTATTATATGCATCATTAAGTTAGAATACAAAAGATAGAATAAAAAGAAATATATTTACTTTTTCTTCTCTTCTTTTTTCTCAGGAGTCTTTGCTTTTTCTTTTCCAGATTCAGCTGCAGCTTCTTTAGATGCTGCGGCAGTTTCAGTTTCCTGGGCAACAACCTTTTCTTCCTTGGCTGCTTCTTCCTTAGCAGCGGCTTCCTTGGCTGCTTTTTCAAGCTCCTTCCTGATCTTTTCTTGAATATCTTTAAGCTGGGAATCAAGAACTTTCTTTTTCTCCTCAGAAAATTCTGTCTTTTGATGCTTGATTAAATCGTCATAAATCCCATTGTCAATATCTTTATTAACATCTTGGACGTTCTTGCCTTCTATCATCACACCCATCGCGTGACAGCTGCCCATCACACTTTTTACAGCAGCCTTTAAATTATTAACGTGCATGCCTTCGTATTTCATCTTTGCAATCTTTATTACCTGTTCGAATGCAAGATTGCCTATCTTGATTTTATTTGGCTCTCCTGAGCCTTTCTCTGCCTTTATCTCCTGCTTTATTAACTCGGAAATTGGCGGAGTTCCTATCTCTAAATTAACGTCTTTTGAGTTTGTGTCAACTATAACTTTCACCGGAATCTTCATTCCATGATACTCATGGGTTTTTTCATTGATCCTTTTTATAATAGAGGCTATATCTATCTTTAAAGGACCTAATGCCTGGCTTAAGGTTGCATTAGGAGTGGCTTTTCCGCCCTCTATCATCAAATCAATTTTCTCCTTGCTCATCTTTCTCCTCTGTTTCAGATTCACGCCTTATAACTTTTACGGAATCGATCTTTACGGTAATTGGAATAGGAACAGCTGCTTCTAATAACTCTACTACAACTTCCTCTTTCTGCTTGTCTACTCTGGAAACTTTTGCCTGCTCCCTCTTGAATGGACCGGAAATTATCTCTACGATATCGTTTTTCTGTATATTATACTGTATTTTTTCCTGCTCAAGCATCTGCTCTATTTCAGAATACTGCACTTGCGTAGGAAGCAAACCGCGGGCATACGGGACTCCGAAAAATGAAGCCTCTGCTTCTTCCTGAGATTTAGCTTCAACAAAGATATAACCTCTTAACCCATGGGGCCTTAGTAAACTATAAACTTCAAGATTTTTCTTTATTGCATGGCTTACCACAAAATCCATTACTTGGTCTTCCCTGTTTGCCGTTGACCTTAAAGCAAATAATTGCGGTTTGGTTTCTTGTTCGCTCATTTTTTTACCTTATCAGCTGCCAGATCATCTGTATTATAAATCCTAGCAATCCTATGATTAGCATCCCTATTCCAGACACTTTCACTATGATCTTAAATTCGTCTCTTGTCGGCTTTTTAGTTACTGTGAAAACCCTTCTGCATTCTATTATAAAGCTTCTAAATTTGCTTGCCAGAGTTCTTTTTTCTTGCTTCTGAAATTCCATGCTTGGTGTCTGAACTAGACATTTAAGCTAATTCAGAATTATACGAGAATGCAAAATACGACTCTTTATAAAGGTTTCTAAATTCATTCCTTTCCTAAACAACAAAATATATAAAGAGGTTATTTTGATTCACTTTACTGAACAATAATCAGGTGGATTTTTATGTCTAAGACTAAAAAAGTAAAAAGCGCTGGACGTTTCGGTTCTAGATATGGACTAAGGATCAGACAGAGAGTAATAGATGTTGAGGAAAAGCAGAAAGGCTGGCACAAATGCCCCTACTGCAGCAAGCTGAGAGTTAAAAGAGTAAGTGCCGGGATATGGAAATGCAGGAGCTGCGAGGTCAAATTTGCAGGAAAAGCTTATAATTTCGGGGTGTAAAAATGGTAGTCTACAAATGCTTTAATTGCGATAAAACAATCAAGGAAGAATTCGTGAAAAAAAGAGTCAGATGCCCTTATTGCGGAAGCAAAATAATATTCAAGCCAAGAGTGACTAACACGAAAGTAAAGGCAGTTTAAAATCGAATCTTGGCAGAGGCATAACGAAAATAATTATTAAATTTAAAATGGCAAATTCAAACAAAGATGTACAGGAAAATATAGAAAAACTACAACTTCTCGAGCAAAAAACACAAACTTTGCTGATGCAGAAACAAAATTTTCAGTCGCAGCTCATTGAAACAGAAAATGCTCTCAATGAACTTGAAACAAACAAAGGGCCCGCTTACAAGATAGTTGGCAATATCATGATTTCGGCAGAAAAAGACAAGCTAAAGGAAGATTTAAATAATAGAAATCAGGTAATAATGCTAAGAATCAAGAATATAGAAAAGCAGGAAAACAAGCTAAAAGAGGAAGCCACCGAAATTCAGAATATAGTGATGTCTGACTTAAAAAAAGAGGGGAAATAGTAATTTAAAATGGAAAGCAGCGGGAATTCGTTAAGGAACATTATCGACTTACTTTCTCAAATTGAAAACGATTTCACTGTGCCGAAGAACATAAGGGTTAAAGTAAAGAACGTAACTTGTTATCTTGAGGAAAATGACGAAAGTATAGGCGTCAGAGTGGACAAGTCGCTGCAAGAACTAGATGAAGTAAGCGACGATCCTAATGTACCTAGCTATATACGAACTCAAATATGGAATGTTGTCAGTTTGCTTGAGAGCATTTCAGAATAAAGATTTCAGTATAGAAATGTTTATATATTAAAACTATATTACCAACTGGAGAGGTATAAAAAATGGGAGCTTTTCAAAAAATAAAGGAAAAAATAGCGGGAATGGGAAAAGATGACTTCCCAGATGAGTTTAACGAAGACTTCATTGAGATTGATTCTAATGCCGATGCTGCTAAGCCAAGGGCAAAAATTTTGGTCAAGCCTTATGCCGTGGAAGATTTTTCTGACATCAAGCAAGTGATAGACGACTTAAGGGAAGGCTATACAATTGCTTTAGTGGATATAAGAAGCTTAAGGGACAAGGACCTAGTGGAATTGAAAAGAGCAGTAAACAAACTAAAGAAGACCACTGATGCGATGGAAGGCGACATAGCAGGCCTTGGAGACCATTTCCTTGTGATCACGCCAAGTTTCGCGCAAATCTACAGAAACAAAGAAGTAGAAGACATGCAATAGATTTTCTTTTTCAATTTTTCAATTAATTTTTTTGAAAAGTTTTATAAATATTTCTTATATTTAATTTTATGATGGAAAAAATAGACAAGCAAAAATGTCCTGTTTGCCTTACTGACAACTTAACATTGATGCAAGAGGAAATGGACATCCCTTTTTTTGGAAAAACCTATCTGTTTACTATGCAATGCAGCAGTTGCCAATATAAGAAAACAGATATAGAAAGCGAGGGGCAAAAAGACCCTGTAAAAATCACTTTTGAGATCAATTCTGAAGATGATATGAAAGTTAGGGTTGTTAAGTCAAGCGAAGCAACCATAAAGATACCCCAATTAAGGATGAGCGTAGAATCTGGACCGGGCAGCGAGGGGTATGTAAGCAACATAGAGGGAGTTTTAGACAGGTTCAAGAAAATAATAGAAGGGGAAAGAGATGATTCTGAAGATGATAACACAAAAAAGCATGCCAAGAACTTGCTTAAAAAACTATGGAAAGTAAAGCTTGGAGACCTGGCTGTCAAGATAATAATAGAGGATCCTAGTGGGAATTCTGCAATAATAAGCAAGAAAGCTGTTATTGAGAAATTGAAAGTAAAGAAATAATCAATTTGTTAGATCTTCTATGCTTTGGACAAGTTTTGCAAACTGTATCTCTGGACTTTTTCCTGTAATTCTAAACACCCTTTCTGCATTAGGGCCTTGGTTGTATTGCTTATCCAATAAGAATGAATAATTCGTTGATGAAGATGATGCATGGCTTATCGAGTGTTTATAGCTGTCTTCTACTATAATAGCCCGATCATATCTTCCATTAAATTTTAAGATTGTTATTATTTCGCTTTTTGACCTGCCATCTGCAAAATGAATTTCATCATTTGTAAAAATACCCCTGAATTTTGTGGCATACCATAATATAGTATCTTCCTGTATCTTATGTCCAAGCCTTCTTTGTTGTTCAAGCTCGTCGTAAGTAGAAAGGTTTTCTTTTTTAATTGAATTTATTCTGTCTGTAACTACAAATAAATCTTTATAATTCTCTCTTTTTAAATAAGACACGGCTTCTCTTGAACCAGGAATTACTGGAAGACTAGCAAAATAACCCCTTTCAACGAATTTAATCAAATAATCCAGGAACCAGCCAGGCTCCATGCCTACTGCAAGGCCCTTTTTAATAATTTTTTCACTCTTTAAGTCAAACCGCCAGCTATCTATGTCTGAAGCTTGGTAATCGGGATTTTTTCCTGTCTTTCTTTTCCAATCTTTATTGACAAAATCCAGAAATGGGGCATCAAATAATGCCTGCACTCCATCAGTGTCAAAAATTGTTAATACTCGCGCCATTTTTAGGAGAGAAACCCAAAAACAAAAATATATATAAAGATTCCTATAAGGCCTAAAAATATGAAGACTTTGTTTATAGAAGCCAAGGCAAGAATAAACGTAAATAGACTAATTGATAAAATAAAATTCCCTGAAAGAGTTGCACTTGTTTCCAGCGTGCAGTTTCTCGAAAATTTGCAAGACATTAAAGTTTATTTAGAAAAAAAAGGAAAAAAGGTTTATATTGCAGGCCAAGTCCTTGGATGCAATGTGGTGAATACCTTGAAATTTGCAGACAAGATTGATGCGTTTTTGTTCATAGGGAGCAGAGGGTTTCATCCTGTTGAAATAGCAAGGATAACTAAAAAGCTCGTAATAGTGTTAAACCCTATAACAAATGAGATAAGCCAGATAAAGAAAGATGAAGTAGAATCTATAGAGAAAAAGAAGAAAGGAAGTTTGCTTAGATACTTAAATTCAAAAAAAGTCGGGATACTTGTCACGATAAAGCCTGGCCAGGAAAATATTGCACTGGCAAAACTCTTAAAGGAAAAGATAAAAGACAAGGAAACTTACTTATTCGTAGGAAATGAACTAACAGAGAACGACCTGATTAACTTTTCTGGCATAGAATCCTGGATTAATACAGCCTGTTCAAGGATTGAGATAAACAGGGTGGTTAATTTCGAGGAAATCGCAAACTATATAAATAAATCCTTAAGTTTAAAGGGTGAATAAAAATGGGATTCCAAGTCAATAGAATGCTGTGCATGAGGCATGACAAAAAGATAATAGGCAAATGCATGTGGTGCGGCAAGCAAGTATGCAAGCAATGCGATTTCAAGAATGAAGGCCAGAAATTTTACTGCTCTGAATGCCTGGACAAGATTTCAAAGACACCAAGGCTGAAAGAGAAATACGGCTCAATAACTAAAAAACAGCTATAGCCTCAATTTTGGAAAACTATAAAAACCGACTTTTTCTTTTAAATCATATGGATAAATCGGAGTCTATACTTAATATTGCGATGAAAAGGGGCTTTTTCTTTCCCACAGCCGAAATCTATAACGCCAAGGCAGGCTTTTGGACATACGGGCATCTAGGCACATTAATGAAAAGGAAGTTCGAAGATTTATGGCGGGAGTATTTTTTAGGACTGGACACAAATTACTTTGAGATAGAAGGCAACAATATTCTGCCGAGAGACGTTTTTATAGGCTCTGGACATTTGAAGAATTTCAATGATCCTATGACAGAATGCAAGAAATGCCACTTTAGGTTTAAGGCAGATCAACTAATTGAAGATGATCTTAATCTTAGTACTTCTGTACTAGATGAAAAACAGCTCGATGAATTAATAAGAGAAAACAAGCTCAAGTGCCCGAGATGCAAAGGAGAGCTGAATGAAGTAAAGAAGTTCAACATGATGTTCGATGTTAAGATAGGTGCTGTTTCAAATGAAGACATAGCATATTTAAGCCCTGAAACGGCACAGAACGCTTTCCTGTCTTTTAAGAGGGAGTATTTTGCGCTACGCGAGAAATTGCCAATGGGACTGGCTGTAATAGGAAAGGCATTTAGAAATGAGATAAGCCCAAGGCAAGGATTTTTTAGGCTTAGAGAATTTACACAAGCTGAGCTGCAGATATTCTTTGATCCAGACAGAATAGATGAATGCGATGATTGGAATGAAGTTAAGACATACAAATTAAGATTATTTTTAGCAAAATCTCAAAAAATAGACGAAATAAGATGTGATGATGCAACCAAGAAATTGAACATTCCTAAATTTTATGCTTATCATTTAGCTAAGATACAACAATTTTATCTAGATAATTTAGAGATTCCTAAAGAAAAATTCAGATTTAGAGAATTAGATGAAAATGAAAGAGCTTTCTATAATAAAATCCACTTTGATATTGAGATTTATATAGAATCTCTTGGCGGATTTAAGGAAGTTGCTGGTTGTCATTATAGAGCCAATCATGATTTAGAAGGGCATGCTAAACTTTCTGGAGAGAAAATGGAAATAATCAACAACAACAAGAAATTAGTTCCACATGTTCTAGAGTTAAGCTTTGGTGTTGACAGGAATATATGGATGCTACTAGATGTGTTTTTTGTACAAGACAAAGAAAGAACTTATTTTAGATTTAATAATAAGATAGCACCAATAGAAGTCTCTGTGTTTCCATTATTGAATAAAGATGGACTTCCTGAAAAGGCCAATGAAATTTATGAATCAATAAAAAAGAACTTTGTTGTTTCTTCTGATTATTCTGGATCAATAGGAAGAATGTACAGGAGAGTTGATGAGATCGGTGTTCCGGCGATGATTACAGTTGACCATACTACACTAGAAGACAATACTGTTACTCTAAGAAATAGAGATGACATGAAACAAATTAGAGTAAAAGTGAAAGATTTGAATTCTGTATTAGCTAAGTTTTTCAAAGGACAGACGCTCGATAAGCTAGGAAAGGTAATTAATTAGCAAATGTAAAATGGCACAAACAAATAAAATTGCGTTGGTTACTGGCGCGAGTAAAGGAATAGGAAAAGCTATTGCTTTAGAGTTAGCAGAATGTGGTGCAGATTTGATAATTACTTATAATACTGATTCTAAAGGGGCTGATGAAACTAGTAAAAAGATAAGGGCCTCAGGAAGAAATTTATACGATAAAAAATTTAGAGATTAAAGAAGTCTCATCTATAACGCCTTTAATAGCATTGGATTTTATAGAAAAATATGGTTTAAAGCCCAGGGACGCGTTTCATTTGGCAATAATGGAGAACTTTAATATTAAAGAAATAGTATCTGATGATTCAGACTTCGATAAGATTAAAGGCATTAAAAGAATAAAACTTTAAAATTTCTTTTTCTTATTTAATTAGTAAATAGTAGTTAAACATATTTAAATACGAAACTAGGGCTTTATTTTCTTATGATTAGGGTTGCGATAAATGGCTTTGGCAGAATAGGCAGGATGGTGTTTAAAGCGGGTTATAAGGACAAGGACATGGAGTTTGTTGCTATAAATGACTTGACTGACACCAAGACACTTGCTTATTTGCTTAAATATGACACTGCTTATCGAAAATTCCAGGCAAACATAGAAGCAAAATCTAACTCATTAATAATAGACGGCAAGGAGATTAGTGTAACAGCGGAAAAAGAGCCAGAGAAACTGCCCTGGAAAAAAATGAATGTAGATGTCGTCGTTGAAAGCACCGGGTTCTTTACGACCAAGGAAATGGCTTCAAGGCATTTAAAGGCTGGAGCGAGAAAAGTCATCATAAGCGCGCCTTACAGAGGAAATGAATACGTGAAAACAATTGTTAGGGGCGTTAATGAAAACAATCTTGACAAGAATAACGACAATATAATAAGCATGGGCTCTTGCACTACTAATTGCCTGGCGCCAATGGCAAAAGTTCTCAATGATAACTTTGTCATAGAAAGGGCTTTTATGACTACAATACATGCGATGACAAGCGACCAGAATTTAGTTGACGGCCCACATAGAGATTTAAGAAGAGGAAGAGCTGCAAACAACAATATGGTTATCACCACAAGCGGGGCAACTAGCTCTGTAGCAGAGGCAATTCCTGACTTAAAGGGCAAGATGGACGGGGTTGCAATAAGAGTGCCCATAATAGTCGGAAGCTTGACAGATTTTGTGGCTATATTAAAAAAGCCAGCAACCAGGGAAAAAATCAACTGGCTTTTCAATGAAGTAAGCAAATATCATCTAAAGGGAGTTTTGGAATACACGGAAGACCCTATTGTTTCCAGCGACATTATAGGAAATCCTAGCTCATGCGTATTCGACGGATTAAGCACTATGGTGAATGGAAACATGGCAAAAATAATGGGCTGGTATGACAATGAGTGGGGATACAGCAATAGAGTGATAGATGTGGTTAAATTATTTTCATGAAATTTTTAACTCTTGATAATATTAGAGACTTAAGGGGCAGAAAAGTACTTGTCAGGATAGATGTAAACAGCCCCATATTAAAAGGGAAGATACAGGATAATGAAAGAATCAAGGAACATGCAAGAACAATAAATGAACTTTCTAGGAAAAGAGCCAGAGTAGTTTTGATAAGCCACCAAGGAAGGAAGGGGCAGAGTGATTTTATGTCCCTGAGGCAGCATTCTAGAATTCTTTCAAGGTATACCAGAAGAAAGGTTAAATTCGTTGAAGACATTATTGGAAAGAAGGCCATGGACGAAATTAAGGCGATGAAAGATTCTGATGTAATACTTTTGGAGAATTTAAGATATTTGGATGAGGAAAACCTTGAAATGATGAATTATGACAATACTAAACTGGTTAATTTCTTCAAAGACTGGTTTGATTTGTATATTTTAGATGCTTTTTCTGTAAGCCACAGAAATAGCGCTTCAATTACTGGCTTGGGAAATAATATGATTACAATAGCGGGAAGAGTGATGGAAAAGGAGCTTAACAATCTGAATAAACTAGAAGATTTTGAAAGGCCGTTTATATTTGTTTTTGGTGGGGACAAACCTGATGATGTGATCAAGCTTATAGAAGCAAGATATGACAATATAGACTATATCCTTACTGGAGGCATTTTAGCGGAGCTTTGTCTTATGGCTCGAGGATATAAACTTGGCGCGAAAGAAGAGTACATAAGAAAAAATGGCTATGACAAAATGATTCCTATACTTAAGAAATATGTTGCAGGAAACAAGATAATAATACCTTATGACCTGGCTTTTGAGAAAAACAACAAGAGGATTGAGCTAAGCCTGAAATATCTGCCCAGCAAGTACTTAAGCTATGATATAGGCGAGATTACAATTACAAATTACAAGTCAATAATAAGCAAGGCGAAGACAATCTACTTGAAAGGCCCTCTAGGCCACTATGA
>ERZ1292629.257-Hain-H43-01um-R1-257-length-57095-cov-7_pt1 | contig 45339 bp, 43 predicted proteins | sample MGYA00564399_ERZ1292629 | MGnify/ENA primary metagenome ERZ1292629 (study PRJEB36523, sample SAMEA6512636) | groundwater metagenome | collected 2019-01-08 | study: AquaDiva: Metagenomics assemblies of 32 groundwater samples
ATGGGCCCCATCGCCCTTGAAGGTGAGGGCGGCCGCGCGCTGTTTGGCCAGGGAATTTCAGACAAAGAATATTCGGAAAAAGTTTCGGCCGAAATCGATGCCGAAGTTAAAAAAATAATCGACGACGCATACAAAAAAGCGCAAACGATCGTTGACAATCACCGCAAAACGCTCAACGCCATCGCGCAGCGCCTGATCGAGGTAGAAACTATCGAGCGCGAGGAGTTTGAGAAAATTTTGATCGCGAACGGCATCACCCCCAAGCAAAAAAAAGACATCGAGCACGCGCCCTTGGCGTAACCTGCGCAAAATAAGTTTTGTCGAGTACACAAATTTTTTGCTAAAAATTTGTTCAGTCCTCGCGCCGTCGCGCTGCGGAGCCTCTACCAAACTTATTTTGCTTTGCTCACATAAAAAAAAGATTCCCCGGCGCGCACGCGCGCCGGGGAATGTCGTTTCTTATGTCAGGAGCATTTTGAGGAGCGCCATACGTACCGGCACGCCGTTGTCCGACTGCCGGAAGTATGCGGCTCGCGGCAACCTTTCCACAGTTCTGTCGATCTCATCGACAATGGGCATCGGATGCAGTATCCGCGCCGTCTTTTTCATCCGCTCGACCATCGGTACAGTCAGCCGATAGCATCCCTTGAACCGCTGGTAATCCTCGGGCTTCTCGAAGCGCTCTTTTTGTACCCGAGTCATGTAAATGACATCGGAATATTCCAGCACTTCTTCGATCGAGCTATGTTCACTATAGGCAACATCATGGCGCCCAAGATACGCCAAGATGTCATGACCCATGGCGAGTTCAGGAGGCGACACAAACCCAAGTCGGTTTGTTGGATACTTGCCCATGAGGTATGTCACGGAACGAGCGGTCCGACCCTGTGCAAGATCGCCCACGATAGCAATTGAGAGGTTCTCGGTACGCCCGAGTTCCTTCCGTATCGTGTACCAGTCGATAAACCCCTGTGTCGGGTGCTGCCCCTTGCCGCAGCCGGCATTGATGATGGGAGTATCGATCCCGCAACTTTCGAGGTAGTCGCTGGCAATCTCCGCAGCATTGTCGTGCGGATGCCGCAGCACGATAGCGTCTACGTAGCGGGAGATCACCCGCACGGTATGTTCAAGCGTCTCGCCCTTGACTGCCGAAGAAAAATCGCCAGCATTGTCTGTGCTGATGACGGTCCCGCCCAGATTATGCACCGCCGCCTCAAAGGACCAGCGCGTCCGAGTGCTCGGCTCATAGAAGAGCATCCCTACGCGTTTGTTGTGCAAACAAGCGTCGGACTTTTCGTCTGTTTCGTACCATTGAGCAATCTGGAAAACCTCCTCAAGTTTGAAGAGGTCAAATTGTTGCGACTCCACTAAGGAGCGCCCGAATCTCTTGCACGGCATCTGAGACCCCTTCTGCTGTGAATGAACCTGGCGGCAGAGTAGCATGTCGCTGGTTTTTTGGATAGAGTTGAGGCACGGGCGCGTAGCTCAACGGTAGAGCCCTCGTCTTATACACGAGTGGTTCCTGGTTCGAATCCAGGCGCGCCCACCCGACACATTTTCACACCTTGACAGCGTCGTGGTCGAATAATGACTCTGTTGAGCAGATAATGCCGATATTTTCCTACACCGCTTAGATTGGAGAATAGAAAAAAGAAAGGAGCGTGAGGTCGGTCTCACGCTCCAAAGGGGATACTGTTACTTCGCAACAAACAGGTCGATCTTGACCATCTGGTCTGGTTTGTTAGCAGGGCACAGAAAGAACGTATCTCCTTCAATATGTCGCTGCAGAAGAACGTAGTGCATCCGAAGTGCATTCCGGATCACCTCGCTATCTGTATCAGCATCCGTAGCATCCTTAAGCCAGTCAAACGCCTCGGCAGATTTGGGCGAAAGGGTGATGCTGAATCTGCGCCGCCCCTTCACTGGGGACAGTCCTACCTGGCGCTTAGTGCTTGTCTTGCCCGATCGCAACGCACGCCCACGACGTCCGCGTGGTGCCACCCCAACCATGGCCGTGTTCTGGCTAGTTTCCATGTTCGATTTCCTTCACAGGGGTTAATTCAAAGAACGGTGTGGCAGCCCAGCTAGCTCCTATTTTGCTGGACAACCGCGATCTGGCATCAATATAGTATCCTATGGCATAAAAGTCTACCAGAGATGTTGACATATTACAATAAATTATGTAGTATGTATAAGGGTCGGGAAGGTAATGGGGGGTGTCTGAACGCGTTACACAAGGAGCGCGCGATGAATGAGAATCCCAGCAAGCCTCCGGAGCGATTGCCAAGCGAACCCGACCCGCCGGAGCTCACTGAGCAAAGGCAGACAAAAACAAAGAAAAACGTCAAATGGAGCCTCTCAGGTTTCTTCAATTTGAGGAAGCTTAAGGGCGGCTTTAAGGGGAAGCGCCAAGTCACGATTGAAAAGTTTTTTGATGACTGAGGCGTGCGAGAATGGTCACAGCAGTCGTCCGGTGACGACCAATCGCGGACCGGAAACAAGCTGATGACCGAACGGCGACACCGCAACTAAGAGCGAATACTTCAGTGACTGAAGCTCTGAGATAGTGTTCCGTAGGAACCATGGAGAACGCCTCTCCACGTTGACCGCTGCTGCGCTTATGGCTACCGCTGATAAAATAATTTCATTTCACCACTACGCCCGCCCACCCAACAAATTTTCAAACCTTGACAGCGTTGTGGTCGGATAGTGGCTCTATTGAGTCATAAAATTGCGATTTGGTTTCGAGTACTATTGCGGACATTCGCGAGCACCCTCAGTTCATTGCAGATTCAGTTGCGGATTGGTATAGTGAATATGTGCTTGTGGGGCGTCAGCCCTATTCGGCTAATTAGGTAAGCCGAAGGCAGGCACACCAAAAAACGCCACCGTAATGTGGTGTTTTTTGTTGCCTAATCCTCGTCTGGGTTGCCTTTCATCGTGCTGAACAGCTTGAGATCGCGATAGTGGTTCGTGGTCCACGCGGGCACGATGCTCCAGAAATGCATCGTTCCATTGTCACCGATCTTTCGGAGGATGACCTTGATTTTTCTGCCTTCGATAATGCCAATCAGCCCCCAATAGCGGACGGGTTTCGCCTTTTGCACCCTCTTTTTATGGGTCTTTACCTCGAACTGTTTTATGGTCTCCTCGAATTCTTGAAACGTTGTGGCGATTTTGACGAGCTTCACCGCCAGCGGCAGAAGTTTGAAACGCAGGATCTGCGATGACCTCTCACGCTCGGAGCGCGGCCCTTTGAACACGATGTGGTTAAATCCTTCGGCGGTAAAATGAACCTCTTCGTTGAACGCTGGCGAACACACACGACCGATGTGACTGTAGAAGTTCTGCGTGTCTGCCCGCAACTTTTCGTAGTTTGAAGTGTCTTCCATACAATATGAACGTTTGAAGTATACACCTTTCAGACAAACACCTGCTATTGAAACTGCCGAATGCCAAGACTAGGCCACCGTCGGAAGCCGTCGCGGGTGGAAACGCTCCTTCAGAATCTTGATATTGTTGAGGATGTGCATCCACTCCGCGTCATCGCGTTTGGTTCGAACGGAGTCGATAAACGCCCACAAAAGACACAAACGTCCCGCCTGCGCGGGACTTTGTGCTTTTATGGGCACAAATATATTTATTCAAAATGTGTTTGTTGCGTGCGGGCAGAGAGCGCGGATGCGAGCAGGGGATAGTTTTTAAGCGTCGCGTCTTTTTGCACGAGTGAGAGCGCTTCGATGCGCGCGGCTTCGACTAATTTTAAATTTTTAAGCGCCTCCATGCCAATGTCAGAGATGCCCCACTGTTTTCTACCTGCTAATTCGCCCGGGCCGCGCTGCAGCAGATCTTTCTCGGCAAGCTCAAACCCGTTTTTTGCCGTTATCAACGCTTTGAGTCTGGCAAGGGTCTGCTCGCCGCGCGTTTCGGGACACACAAAACAGTACGCTTGATGATTTGAGCGCACCACGCGGCCGCGCAACTGATGTAGCTGTGAGAGCCCAAACCGCTCCGCACCCTCGATAAAAATCATGGTGGCGTTCGGTACATTAACGCCCACCTCGACGACGCTTGTGGCCACCAAAATGTCGATCTCATGAGCCAAAAAACGCTGCATTGTCTCGTCTTTGTCTTTTGGTCGCATCTTGCTGTGCAAAATGGCTATTTCATATTCTGGAAACACTTCTTTTTTGAGGCGTTTCGCTTCTTCTTTGACCGATTTTGCCATGAGCGCGAACGCCTTGTCGGGATCTGGTTCATCTATACGCGGGCAAATGACATATGCCTGCCGACCGTCTTTCAATTGTTCGTGCATTTTTTTGTATGCAGCGCCTCTATTTTCTGGCTGTATCAATTCGGTAATTATTGTTTTGCGGCCGGGCGGCATTTCATCGAGCAAGGTCAAATCGAGATCGCCATAAATAGTGAGCGCCAAGGTGCGCGGGATGGGCGTTGCGGTCATGGAGAGCAAATGCGGGAGGTGTGCTTCCTTTCGCGCCAGTTTTTTGCGCTGGTTTGTGCCGAAGCGGTGCTGTTCGTCGATGATCACTAGCGCCAGGTGTTTGAATTGCACCGCTTTTTCAATGAGCGCATGCGTACCGATAAGAACGGGGATTTCGCCTCCGGCAACCCATTTTAAAAGCTGTGCGCGTGAGATGGGGGTTATTTTGTCACGCGAAACTTTAGAGGGGAACTTGTAACATCCCGAGCCGGTGATAAGGCCTATATTGATAGGGAAGTATTCGAAAAATTTTATAAACGATTCGAAATGCTGCTTGGCCAAAATTTCGGTGGGCGCCATGTACGCAACCTGCAGCGTGCCGAAAGACTGATTTTCAGGTCGCGTGCGCACGGCGGCATAGGCCGCCGTGGCCGCGACGGCGGTTTTGCCGCTCCCAACATCGCCCTCAAGCAGGCGTGACATCGGGTGGCCGGAGCGCATATCTTCTAAAATATGTTCGATGGCGTTTTGTTGTGCGGCGGTGGCGTCAAAAGGAAAGGACGACACAAACTCGCCGATTTCTTTCTCCGGCGCGTCAACGGCAAAACTTTTTTCCCGCAGCTGCAAGAGCCGCTCTTTTTGACGCTCAAGCTGGATGAAAAAAACTTCTTCAAACGCAAACCGTTTGCGCGCGGCCTCAGCCTGCCGCAGTTCCTTGGGTGTATGGATCCACACCAACGCGGTTCGAAGCGTCGGGAGATTATATTTTTTTAAAAGCTCGGTGGGAATGGGGTCTTCTATCTCGCTCAGCACTCCCGCGTCAAACAGTTTCTTGAGTACGCTGCGAAACCATAATGACGTTACCCCCCGGCTTTCGGGGTAAACAGAAAAAAGATCCGGCGAAGGCGAAGCAGAAGTCTTTGCGGAGGGAGTAGGGCTCCCGTTCATCTCTCCCGGAGCAGAGAGCTTCTGCGAAGCCTGAAAGAGTCCAGCTTCAGTAGCAGATATTTTTTGTAGCTGGGGATTTGCGAGATATAGTTTGTTGTCTTTCCCCGAAACTTTGCCGACCGCCTTGACCAGCGTGCCCTCCGCATACATCTTGGCGATGTAGGGCTGGTTGAACCACATGCATTTGATGCGGCCCGAGGCGTCGCGGATGTATCCTTCGGAGATTGGAATTTTACGCTTCCAGCTTTTTTTCGTCTCAAGTTTTTCGAGGGTGCCGATGACGGTGGCGTCCTGCCCGGCGACAAGCCCGCCCACGGTCGACTCTTCGCCGCCCTGCTCGTAGCGAGAGGGGAAGTGATACAGGAGGTCGCGCAGGGTATGCACCCCAAGCTTTTGAAGTGCGCGTTTTTGCGTGTCTATAAGCCGGAAATGCTCCGTCGTTTGGTCGCCAAGCCGCATGAAAGGCATTATACTCTCACTCATGGCAAAGAAAGACTTCTCAAAAAAGGCGCTTGCGCTGCATAAAAAGCTCGGGGGGAAGATTACCGTTAGTTCAACCGTGCAGGTGCGGAATAGGAGTACCCTCTCTCTTGTATATACGCCCGGCGTCGCGGCCGTTTCTTCGCTCATCGCCCGTTCGAAGCGCAAAGCCCAAGCAGCAGTAGCTCGCGACTATACGATAAAGGGCAAGACGGTCGCGGTTATATCCGACGGCTCGGCGGTCTTGGGGCTTGGCAACATCGGCCCCTATGGCGCGCTGCCGGTGATGGAAGGGAAGTGTGCGCTATTTAAAACATTTGCAAACGTCGAGGCGTTTCCCATCGTCCTTAACACGCAAGATCCGGACGAAATCATTGAGACGATCGTGCGCATCGCGCCGGTATTTGGCGGGATTAATTTAGAGGATATCGCCGCGCCAAAGTGTTTTTATATAGAAGAAGAGCTCAAAAGGCGCCTTGATATACCTGTCATGCACGACGACCAGCACGGGACCGCGATCGTGGTACTCGCGGCACTCATTAACGCCATGAAGGTCGTAGGAAAAAATATAAATCAAAAAAACAAGCGCATCGTGGTAAGCGGCGTCGGTGCGGCAGGCGTTGCGGTGATGCGCCTCATTAAGCAATTTGCGCCCAAGGCCGCTATCGTTGCGGTAGACAGCGTCGGCATCGTCGGGCGCGGCAGGAAGGATCTCAACAGCACCAAAAAGAAACTCATTACGGAAAAAATCATCGTCGCGAATGAGGGAGGCGATTTGGCCAAGGCGCTGATTGATGCGGATGTGTGTATCGGCGTCTCTAAGCCGGGGGTGCTTACGGCGGAGATGATTCGTGAAATGGCGCAACATCCGGTGATTTTCGCGATGGCGAACCCAACGCCGGAGATTATGCCCGACGAGGCGAAAAAAGCCGGCGCAGCCGTCGTGGGTACCGGGCGCTCGGACTTTCCTAACCAAATCAACAATTCTCTGGCGTTTCCCGGCATTTTCCGCGGTGCGCTCGACAACCGGGTCACAAAAATTACCGACGCAATGAAAATTAAAGCAGCCAAAAATCTCGCCGCGCTCGTTGCATATCCAACTGCGGACAAAATCGTTCCCGGACCCTTTGAAAAAGGAGTAGCGCAAGCGATTGCAAGCGCTATACGGTAGAATTGAGTACGGATGAAAGGGCGCGCCTTCTCATCCGTCTTAACTTATGGATAGCACTAAGGCATTTGCCAAGGCATTTGAAGAGTACAGCGACGAGCTATTTCGTCATTGTGTGTTGCGCATCGGCGACCGAGAGCGGGCGCTGGAGCTCACCCAGGAGGCATTTTTGCGTACGTGGGAGTATGCGCAAAAACAGGAAGTACGTGAATTCAGGCCTTTTTTGTATCGCACGCTTCGGCACCTCATTATCGATGAGTATCGCAAACACAAGACCGTTTCGCTTGAGCGTATGGCTGAAGAAAATGAAAGTAACGATGTCGAAGCGCTGCTTCCCGCCGAAGAGAGTAACACGCTTGAGGCGGCGATGGGGAGGTATGATGCTAAGCAGGCATTCGAGCTTTTAAAAAAACTGCCGGACACGTACCGCGAGATACTACTGTTCCGGTACGTAGACGGACTCTCTCCCCGGGAGATTGCCGAGTATATACGTGAGAGCGAGAATGTGGTATCAGTGCGCATCCACCGTGCGTTGAAGAAATTACGGGCGCTGCTTGAAGGACCACCCTTCGACAAAGCCTCAGGTCATCCGACTCAGAGAGTCTCAGACTCGAAGAGGTAAATTAAGAAATTTATGAACAACTTTTTTGAACAATTTAAACAATCTGCCGGAGAAATCCGCTTGAGCAAAGCGGAGAAGGCTCGTATGCGTGAAAGTCTCTATGCTGCGATGGGCACACAAAAAACTGCAAGTCCGTATTTCTCTTTCTTTCCTATCTCTGCACTGCTTTCTGTGCGTAGTCTTGTTCCATTGGTAGTAGTATGTGTTGTTCTCGTCAGCTCTGGTACGGCGTATGCGGCCGCAGGATCTCTGCCGGGAGATCTGTTGTATCCGGTCAAAGTCTCGGTCAATGAGCGTGTTGAGGTGGCGCTCGCAACGACGCAGGCGCAAAAGATGGGGGCCGAAGTGCGGCTTGCCAAACGACGTGTGGCTGAAGCGCAGGCGCTCGAAGCCAAAGGTACGCTCGATGCCGCAACCACCGAGAAACTAGAAAAAGCGTTTGATAGACACGCTTCGAATGCGCTCTCGCTCTCCGCAGTTCCCGCAGAGACGCCGCAGCCCACTATTGCCGAGGATGAAGTGGTGTCGCTTAAGAGTGCGGTCAGCGTAGTTAACTCTGCAACAACGTCTGAAGCGACGAACGCTACCGCAACTGCAATTCAACCCGACGCGGATGATGATGTACGCGAATCGCTCCAAGAACAAAAAGAAGTACTGAGGGCATTGAAGCTCCGGATTGAGAGCCGCGGGCGGGGGGAAGTGCGCGGCGCGAGTACGGAAAATCGCGGGCGCGGAACCAGCGGAGGTAAAAATAAAAACGACTAACGCGCCCTACCCATAGAGCAGCGCGCCCACACAGACGGCCGTGTTGAGTACAAGCCACGAGGTGTACGTGATGATAAGCGGAGTCTCTTTGTGCACAAATCCATAGAGCATCCAGGGGAGATCTATGACTGCGTATGCACCCCACGAAAGCGCCGAAACTCCTGCGGCGTTATGGTCGATAAAAATGTTCGAAAGTTGCGGGAGCGTCATGACCATCCCCACGATACCCGCGAGTATTACCACTTGGTCAAGAAGCCGGATTAAAAATTTCTTAGAAGGGTACGGCTCAAGATAGTTTGCCGCCCGCTTCCGGATGTGAAGGTGCAAAAATCTCACCTCCGTAGTATACCGTGTGCCTCTGTGGTCGATGGTATAGTGAAAATGCAACTCACGCACAAAATGACCCCCGTTAACAGCGGGGGTCAGTGTCTTTGCTTGCCATGTCGTGGAGCGTTGCCAACCCAGCGAAGAGCGAAATCTGCTGGATAGGACTGTCGAGATTGTGCTCGACCAAACGATGTCCGTGTCCTTCTTGGACACTCCACCAACTATCGGTGGAGATATCACACGCATTTCCGATGGTGTTGAGGAAGAAAGCCCCGTTCCTATCCATACGAGCGTTGAAGAATCGGATAGAAAACATTCTCTCTCCTTTGCAGAAAGTGGTGGCGAACTCCTCTAACTCCCTTTGAGCAGTGTGGGCACTAAACAGGTTGTAGACCTGTCGCATGGCTTCCTCAACCTTGCGCAAGCCTCGCTTCTGTTCATAACGTTTTTCCACCCACCGACGCAACACAGGCGCAGTGAGACCGCCCATTGGAGCCCCGTGGAACCCGTCTGCGTCTGCATTGTAACTGGCACGGATTTCCATCAACTGCACTCGCTTAGGGTCGCCTCCTGCCCGAACATCAATCACGGAGATGCCGAGAGCATTGAGAAGCAAGATGTAGTTAAGCGCGTAGAATAGTGCCCCACACCGCGGGTCAAGTTTCATCGCCAAGCGGTAGTAACCTTCGAACTCCCCTTCGCACACCATTACTCTTTCAAGCCCAAACCCGCGAGTCACGTCGGACTCAAAAAATAGAAGTCCATAGGGCTCGTAGCTTTCGATAAAGCGTGGATGTTCGAGCACCTGCTTGAGCGGGGCAGCGGACTCTTTGCGAATGTTGAAGATGATTGCGGGCAGTTCGCCGTCTGTGGCGGGACGATACGATAACCCATACCAGCGTGGAACATCCTCCCAGTTCACCTGAGGAGGAATATCTCTTTCAAAGTCCATGGCTTCCTCCTGTTGACCGAATCCGCAAGCACTATACCTAAAAGAGTAGGACAGGGAAAGTGGTAAAATTAATTACACGCTTCTGGCAAAATATATTCGCAAGAGCCCGTTATTTTGCGGAGGCGTTACCCTGATTTCCGAACCATTGAGCATGCACCCGAGCGTCGTATTAAGTATGGAACGATTAAAGAAAATGATTATTTAATTCTCGTGTATATATTCTCCGAAGTGTAAGCCTCGAATAGAGCATCTATCGTTGTCAATGTATTTCCATCCTCTGAAAAACTAATAATTGAATAAAGGACTAGACTTCCATAGTCTTCCTTGAGTAAGACTGCATCAGATGGCAAATAATACTGAGATGAACCGGGGAATCGTTCGTGCATCTCACGATTTTCTTTGTTCGCATCAGTAACAATAAACCATTTGCCTGTCGATTGAGCTGAGGATGAGGTAACAAATTCTTTTTTAAGTGAATCGTAAACCTGCACAACTCCATTGTGTTTAGCAATAAGAACACCATTATTTCTGTATTCGGAGGTATAGACATTTTCAGTATCACTATCTTTATCCTGCCATACTCCAATAATAAAATTTTTATCGACACCGAACGTATTAATTGATTTAACAATACGATCAAGTATCAATTCAGCTTGTGCAACATTTCTGTATGGTTTATCGGGCCCAAACCACGCAAAAGTATCAAATGATCGATCTACTGCGATGTATTTCACCACACCAGCTTCGTCACTGTAGTAGGAACGTAAAACTGTTTTATTAATTTCCAAGCCTGTATTAGTTATTATTTTTGACTCTTGAGATTTGGTGAATAGTTCGGACTCTTCAGTGTCGGCTGGTACTGAAATAGCTATTAGAGAATCCCCTTGCCATACACCGTCGTCATCGCAGGTGGCTTGATAATTTTCTTGCCCAAGAATAGTTTTTGCCGTTTTACATTGCCACGTTGGAGGGTGGGAAAAGGAGATTCCAAAATTACTATCGGAATATAGTACCCACTCATCTTCGGACATAGGTGGCGTGATGTTAGCTGATTTCTGAGGAGTGTAATACCAATAAGCTCCGGTTGCGCTTGCACCCAGCACAAGCAGAGCTAAAGAAACAAACAAAAGCGATTTCTTCGACGCGGCTTTGGAAACAGTGGGTAGTGGCGTCGGTGCAGGATTAGGATTTGGACCCGGCGTGTTAGGAGTAGGAGCTGAAGTATCCATGCAAAAAGCATAGCACGCGTTTTTTGAGCTTGAGCAAAGTTCGAATCCTACTGCCCTGTGTTCTGAAAACCTTTAATTTGCTTGGTCAAAAATGATGCGGAGGCGGAAGGATTCGAACCTTCGGGCCAGTTTCCCGGCCAACACATTAGCAGTGTGTTGCTTTAGACCGCTCAGCCACGCCTCCATTTTTTTCACAGCCAAGAGATTTTTACTCTCTTAGGCCGATGCCCCCGTGAGCCGTTACCTTACCATTTTCAAGGGTATTTGACAAAAATAGGAGGATGGTATATACTGCGAATATACCTAATCTCATTGGTTTTTCCTCTTAGGGTCACCTACCAGGGGAGCTCCGGCTCCATTGAAAATCAGGGATAAGCCTTGGTTTTTATTTGTAATTGGCTCCTGGGGTAGTAGAAAAAAATGTATCAAAAAAGGTTCAATTCTAGCTCGCGCGGAAAGTTTTCCCGCCCGGGGTTTCATAAACGTCCGTTCGGACACGGATCTTCACCTGCTTTTGCAAGCAGGGGCAACGTTGGTAAGCGCGGGGCGCAAGGCTCGTATATCAATCCTGCCAAGTTTATAAATAAAAACGCACAAGACGAGGTCGCGGTCGCCTATACGCCGCAGTACCGTTTTGCGGATTTTCCCATTACGCCGGCGCTCAAAAATAATATTATTGCCAAAAACTACGATACGCCGACCCCGATTCAAGACAAGGCTATCCCGCACGTCCTCCAAGGCAAAGACGTGGTAGGCATTGCCAACACCGGCACCGGCAAAACGGCGGCGTTTCTTATCCCGCTTATCAACAAAGTGCTTGGCGATGCCAAAGAGCAGGTGCTCATCATCGTGCCAACCCGCGAGTTGGCGATCCAAATCGATGCCGAACTTAAAGGTTTTACCCGCGGTATGCGCCTCTTTTCGGTATGCGTGGTCGGCGGTGCCTCGATCGGCCCGCAACTCTCCGCACTGCGCCACAAAAATAATTTCGTCATCGGTACGCCCGGGCGTCTTAAAGATTTGATAGAGCGCGGCTCGATTAGACTGAATGAATATCAGACGGTCGTGCTTGACGAGGCAGACCGCATGCTAGACATGGGCTTTATCAACGACATGCGCTATGTGATGAAGGGGATGCCGCAGGCGCGCCACACGCTTTTTTTCTCGGCGACGCTCTCGCGCGAGATCGAAGGGCTCATCAAAGAGTTTTTGCGCGATCCGGTGCACGTGTCGGTTAAAACCGGCGACACGGCAAAAAATGTAGAGCAGGATGTGGTGAAGATCATCCCCGGCACGCAAAAAGTTGACGTGCTGCACGAACTCTTGATACAAAAAGAGTTCAACAAGGTGCTCATCTTCGGCCGCACCAAGCACGGCGTGGAAAAACTTTCCAAACTGCTCGCATCGCGCGGGTTTGCAGCCGAGTCAATCCACGGCAACAAGTCGCACTCGCAGCGCCAGAGGGCCCTCGCGAAGTTTAAAGACAACCACGCGCAAGTGTTGGTGGCGACCGACGTCGCCGCGCGCGGCCTCGACATCGCCAACGTGAGCCACGTCATCAACTACGACCTTCCCATGACCTACGACGACTACGTGCATCGCATCGGCCGCACGGGGCGCGGCGACAAACGAGGCAAGGCGCTGACCTTCATCGAATAATATGCAACACAAAGCAACCAAAACATTCCAAAAAAACGGCAAATGGATTGAAAAGGTCACGGTGACCCAGGTTCTTCAGTGCGCATGCGGCAACAAGTACCTCAAAACGCGCGCCGTGCAGCCAAGCTGCCTGCGCTGTATGCGTATTACAAAAGCGAAATAGCCTACGTAGGTCTTTGCAAGATGAAGTTTTTGCTCTATAAATGTAAAAGCTTCGGAAAAAAGGAGGTGTAACGTGAGGATAGTGGCAGTCATGTTTTTGTGGTTAGGCGTGTCGTATGCGCAGATGCCGCAAGATGAACAAATTCGACGGGGATTTGTCTCAGGCAGGATTGAAGCATGCTCGCTTCTCAAGACACATAGCGGTGAACTATGGCTTGTCATTGGGGTGCATGCGATAGAGGGATGGGCGTTAGTAAGAAAATCGTCCTCCGCCCACTTGCAGCTGCACTTTAATGAATCTAAAGACTTCGAGGAAGTCGCTGAAGTAGTTCGCTACGGAAGTGGAGACGAACCATGGTACTGCGTCAACTGAGACCCCCAAGAAATTGGGGGTTTTTCTTATCCCCATTCGATTTAAATCAGCCGTAAGGCACTCGCTATACTGAGATGAGGGTACAATCTGGCCAGGTTGTCTCTTACCGTACTAAACGTGAACTCCCGAACTCACAGTAAGGCTCGTCTATTTTTGTTGTTTCTTGTTGTCTGTTTGCCGGCGCTTGCATTTGCCGTTACGGTGACGCACACGAGCGAGACTGATTTTTTGCAAGGTACGTTCGACGGCACGACAACGAACGGCTCGGGCGGCGTTATTATCGACAGTATTGATAAGTATGTGGCATGGCTCAACGATGATACTGAAGTTTCGAGTACGGAAAATAATTCAGAAGGAGCGCCACGAGTACTCGCGGACGGATCAGGCGGCGTGTTTATTGTTTGGGAAGATGACCGGAATGGCGGTGCAAACACGGACTTATACGCACAACGGCTCAATGGAAGCGGCATTGAACAATGGGCCGCTAATGGTGTAGCCATAGGAGCCGCCAGTCTCGACCAAGTAAACTCGGATGTTGTTTCAGACGGCTCAAGCGGAGCTATCGTTGTATATGAAGACAGACGCAACGGTAGTGCCGTAGATATTTATGCACAACGCATTGACACGAGCGGTGCCGTGCAGTGGGCAGCTAACGGCGTTCAGGTCTCGTCGTCGACCCCTTCGGGAACACAAACAAACCCGAAAGCCATGCCCGATGGATCCGGGGGCGCGTTCATTGCATGGCCGGACACGAGAAATGATGCAAGCGGCGATCTTTTTATACAACGTATCAACAGCTCCGGCGTACGGCAGTGGGGCAATGATGATGTTGGTGTTTCCACCTCAACCGGAGGGCAGGGGAGCGCATCTGGTTTGGAGTTGGCGTCCGACGGCTCGGGTGGCGTCATCGTCGTATGGATAGACTCGCGTGCTGTGAGTTCCGGCGAATACTATGGGCAACGGTACAATTCAAGCGGCTCGCCCCAATGGACGCTCGGCGGTACGGCCGCCATCGCTTCCACTACAGGCGCCAAACCTTCATTTTTAGAAATAATGACAGACGGCTCCGGGGGCGCATTTCTCGTCTGGCAGGATTCTCGGAGTAACAATTTCAATATTTACGCTCAGCGCATTAATGGGAGCGGTGCGCCACAATGGACAAGTGGTGGCATTGTCATCGCCTCGACTACCAACAGCCAGAACCTTCCTGTACTTACGACCGACGGCTCGGGTGGGGCAATCATTACCTGGGACGACGAACGAGCTGGAGCGAATTCAGGCGATGTCTACGCGCAACGGGTAAATAGCAGCGGCGTCGTGCAGTGGGCTGAGAACGGCATTGCCGTGTCAACGGCGACGAGTGAGCAAAATGCGCCAAAAATAATATCGGATGACGCGGGCGGAGCAATAATTGCGTGGACCGATAAGCGCTCCAGTGTGAACGCTATTTTTGCTCAACGTTTGAACGGCAGCGGCTCGGCGCAGTGGCTTGCAAATGGTGTGCCGGTAAGCAACGCCGATGCCGGCGCGTTCGGCGCGTTTTTTACATTTTTAACCACGCAAATGGCGACCGACGGCTCGGGCGGGGCCATTATGGCATGGTTGGACACGAGAGTGGATGACTCTACAAATAACGTGTATGCGCAGCGCGTGTCCGCAAACGCGCCGCTCGTTGTGGCATACCCCGACAGCTACTATGGCAATGTTTCCACAAGTTCAAGCGCCGTCGATTGGAGTACACACACCCTAACGGCAGAATCAACGCAGGCCGCAGATCAGACTATAACGTTTCATACCAGACTTTTATTTACCGATGAATTTGACGACGGCAGTACCGCGAATCTCAGCAAACACTCGGGAGACACTATAGGAACGATTACCGAGACTGGTGGAATATTGACGCTTGAGAACATTCCGACGACAAGCGGGTCTGCCTGGTATACCATCGACACGGGACAAACAGCCAACTATTATCCCGCGAGTTCTACAGTACGGGCACGGGTGCGCGTGCGTAGCTCCTCGGCGCCCTATTTCGCACTTATTACCGACAATTGGAGCGGCAGTCAGGCAGAGTTGGCCACCGCCAACACGTGGACGACCCTTTCATATCATGAAACGGTAGCTTTTACGGATATTAGCGTCTATATAGATGACAATCCCGCTATCGATGGTGTTGACATAGACTGGGTGCAGATAGAACCACCTCTCAGTTTTGACGACTGGGATGCACTATCTGGTAGTGCTATCCAAACCGGCAGCGGTTATGCGCTCCAATATCGAGCAACCTTATCCTCAACCGACTACCTCTCAACCCCGACACTTTCGGGCGTTACGCTTGCAGGCACCGTGGGAGGTGGTGGAGACGGAGGCGGTAGCAGCGGCGGCGGTAGCGGTTCGACCCCGGATTGTAGCGACAATTTTGACAATGACGGAGACGGACTCATCGATCTTGCGGATCCTGGCTGTGCGGACTCGAAAGATAATAATGAAGTTCAAACCACGAATGCTATTACTCCGGTATTAGCGCCCGCCGCATCATCGACCTTGCCCGCATTCGACGCATTGCAGATGATGTTCCCGCGCACGCTCTCGCTCTATAGTATTGGCTGGGATGTGGCGCTTCTGCAGCATGTGCTGCGCTTCTTTGGCCATTTTACCTATCCCGATACCACCAACTACTTCGGCTCACTAACCAAGGCGGCCGTAACGGCATTTCAACGTGCACACAATATAGACCCCATCGGCATAGCGGGGCCGCTGACCCGCGCCGCGCTTGAAGAAAAATTTTATGAACGAGTGGCGTTCGGGTGCACCTTCCCCGTCGCGGAAATAAAAAATCTTGCCGTGCCCGAGTCGGTTGCAGGCGAAGGGGGATTTGCCCGTACGAGTTTCGAGAACGGTTTGGTCAGTACCATGGCAGGTTCTATTAAACTGCCGGGCGGAGCATCGGACTCCGTCCTAGAACGTGCGGAGACATTTCTTGAGACGTACCGGAACCTGTTTGGCATTGAGTCGATACGCGATGATCTAAAAATGGTCGACTATGTTGATGAAGATACAGGCAGTGAGCCAACGTCCGCAGATGCTCCCACGCACATATTGTTTGAGCGAATGATCTCTGGTCTGCCTGTGTTTGGCAGCAGTATAATTGTAAAAATCTCTTCGTCCACTATAGACTCAATCCAGGCGGCGTTACCACAAACAGCTGCGTTGGAAAATGGGTTTGTGATGAGTGAGTCGGATGTTTCTGAAATTGCGCGCAAGAATACTACTGCCACGGTCGCGGACATCAGCCCCCTTGTCTTCACCCCCTCGCTCGTATATGACTGCCAGAGTGGTAATCGCGCCGCCTACAAAGTTACACTTATAGGAGGGACTCCCGAAGATCCAACCGTTCGAATTATCGACGCGCAAAATGGCACTATACTGTACGAAGCATTTCCGATACGAGAACTTCAAAACTTCTCAACGGTTTATTTTCGAGGATATACGGAGCCAATTTTGGTCAAACAAGATCAGCCGGCGTATACGAACCCCAATGCGAATCTGTATCCCGATGCGCTGAAACTTTATGACCTTGCGTCGGCGGCCTATAATTATTTTCTCAAGACATTTAGGCGCGATTCATACGACGGCAAGGGAGGGCGTGTGGAGCTTCGTATGTATCCGCCGCTGACTCTTCCGCAGGCCGGTTTCAATGAAAAGAAGATTACAGACGGCCATGCGGAGCTCCTGGTCTTTGGTGAAAAGACGTTACTGCAGCCCGTCATTACGCATGAATATACGCACGGAGTCATTTCTTCCTCGGGAGTCCTGCATGGACCGACAAATTCGATTGCTGGCGCAATCGACGAAGGGTTAGCCGACCTGTTCGCATTTTGGCAAAGCGGTATTTACAAAATGATCGTACCAGGCCTTCGCACCAGAGACGCGGCACAACCTACCCATGTGAGCGAGTTTCGCAATCTTGAACACGATGATTCCACGATCATCAGCCATGCCGCATATACCGCGGCACGGGGCGGCTATGACAATGTGAGCGGCATAACCATACCCGCTGCCAAAGATGAGGTGGTGTCTCAGGTCTTTTATAAAACCATTGCCGACCGCAATCTTATAGGCACGCCCAATTTTAAGAGACTCCGTGACGCCGTTGTGACTGTCGCTCGGAATGCAGCAAAACGCGGCGCTTCGTTGCGCGGCGAAAAAGTGTCATACCAAAACTGCTCGAGCCTCCTCAACGGGTTTGCGAAAGTCGGCATTGGCGAAGCGGATAAAGATTTTGACTGTTGGGCAAACAGCGAGGACAACTGTCCAGACAATTATAACCCTGAGCAAAAGTACATTTGCGGTGATCCTTCGACGTCACCGGACGCCGCGGCGGCGCTCGGGTACCCAACGTCACATTCCGAAGTGAAGTATTTTGACGGCTGCTTCTTCGTTGCGATAGGCGGCGCGCTTGAATATAAATGTGGGACCGGTCCGGATAATTCATTGTTTGCTCAATACCTATGCGTCAACAACCCCTTGAATCCTGACTGCATTACCAGCGGCAAAATGCTGATCGAAGAAATATATACCGTGCTTGGGTTCTACGACCACTTTGAATTCATTACAGGATATAAGCGCGAATTTTATGAATGCAAGGGTAAATACTGCTCGATTCTTTCTAGCCCGCCGTGGACGGTAAATCGGACCACGACGCGGATAGTGCCTTAATTTTTTAAGACTGCGCAAGCGCTACACAGTGCACATCGCGCGCTCCGGCAAGCCGGAGCGCGCGCTTTGCTTCTTCGAACGTCGCTCCGGTGGTGCAGACATCGTCTACAACAACGCACACCCTCCCCGCGACCCTTCCTGCGTCAGGACCTGCGGCCTCCATTGAATTTTTTACATTCTTCAGCCGGATATGTTTGGCGAGCCCCTGCTGCGGGTCGGTGTGGCGCACGCGTTTTAAAATATTTGGCACGTACTCAAATACCTCTCCAGCAAAACTTCTCGCGAAAAAGTCCTCGGATCTCCCGTATCGCGCCAGCTCGCGCTCTCGGGCCAGACTATTTTCTTGAGAAGTTTTGCTTCCGTGTAGGATATGCAGTGCCGCCTCGCACAACGTCTCAGTTTGATTGTGTCCGCGCTCCTTCTTTCGCGCGGCGTGCATAGGCACGGGGATGAGTAAGGGCTTGCCCAGCTCCTCGGCAGCAACCGCAAGCAGTTGCTCGCTTAAAAATTGTCCCGCCAACTCGGCCGCGCGCGCCGCTTTGTGGTACTTCAACTCCCACACCAGCGCTTTTACCGCAGGGTCAGTGTAGGGGAGAGCGCCCGAATCGCTGTCGTAGGAGAGTTCATGGAGTTCGGCAAGCGTTATGGCGCGCAGTATTTGTTCGCTCGCGCGCGGGGGCGCCAAAAAATCCAGAAATACGGCAACAATATCCCTCAGCATGCGCTATAATATATACACCATATGGCCTTTTCTTTCAGGTCTTTGTTTTCTAAAGAAGCAAAGAGCGTCATCGGAGTAGATATAGGCACCTCTTCGATTAAAGTCGTGCAGCTTCGACGCGAGCATGGCCGTGTGATACTCGAAACTTACGGGGCCATTGCGCTTGGACCCTATGCCGGCGTTGAGATTGGCCGCGCCACCTCGCTTCCCGCCGAAAAAATAGCCGAGGCGCTCAAAGACGTTATCCGCGAGGCGAACGTCACCACGCCCGATGCTGCGGTTTCGATACCTTATGCTTCCTCGCTCGTCTCCATCATCAAACTCCCGCCGGGGGTCGAAAAGCAATTGGCGCAGGTGGTGCCGATTGAGGCGCGCAAGTATATTCCGGTGCCTATCAGCGAAGTGCAACTCGACTGGTTTGAAGTGGGAGGCGGCAAAAACGCTGCGGGCGAAAATAAACTAGAGGTACTCTTGGTCGCAATCCACAACGAGACCATCACTAAGTTCCGCACGATCGGCACTGACGCCCAGCTCGGCGTTGCTTTTTTTGAAATCGAAGTCTTTAGCGCCGTGCGCGCGGCGCTTGACCATGGCATTGCGCCGGTGGCCGTGGTCGACATGGGTGCGGCGACGACAAAATTTTATGTGGTCGAGCGCGGGCTCATCCGCGAGAGCCATATCATCAACCATGGCGCGCAAGATTTGACGCTGGCCGCCTCCCGCGCGCTCGGTATCACGGTCGTGCAGGCCGAAGAGCGCAAGCGCAAATTCGGGCTCATGGCGCCGCCGCCAAGCGTTGTCGGCGGCCAGGCTACGCTTGCGCAAGCGGCGGATCTGCGCCGGTCGCTGGAACTCTCGTTAACCCCGCTCCTCTCGGAAATAGGGCGCACGGCAATCGCCTACGAGCAGCGGATGAACCAAACGCTGGGAGCCTTGGTATTTACCGGCGGGGGAGCCACGCTCAAGGGCTTTAAAGAGTTTGCGCAAGGCAAAATCCAAAACGAAGTACGTCTTGCCGACCCGTTTGGCAAAACGCAGGCTCCCGCATTTCTTGAAGTGATTCTCAAAGAAGCCGGGCCTGAATTTTCAGTCGCTGTCGGCTTGGCGTTGCGCCGTTTGCAGGAACTTGGGTAGTGTTGATAGGGGATTTATTTTAAAAATAGGGGCGTATAATAAAGAAGATGGATCCTCAGACACAGGCGTCGTTCATACCAAAAAAACCGCTCACAGTGGGAACTCATTCGGGGGTGGGCGCGGGACTCGGCCTCTTTTATCTCATCTCGATTTTTATTTTTGTGCTGTCGTTGGTCGCCGCGGGCGCCTCTTTTGCCTATACGCAGTATTTAAAAAGTGCGCTGGCCTCAAAAGCGCACTCGCTTGAGCTAGCGCAGGGTGCCTACGAACCCGGCGCGATTCAGGATCTTATACGGCTCGACCAACGGATTGTAAATGCCAAGGCGCTCCTGGCGCGGCACATCGCGCCCTCGGCCGTTTTTTCGCTGCTTTCAGATGAGACGCTTGAAAAGGTGCAGTTTACCACTTTTGACTACGAACCGGCAGATGCAGAAGCAGCACATATACAATTAGGCGGCGTCGCCGATAGTTTTGCAACATTAGCGCTGCAATCCGACCAATTTGGCGCAAGCAAGGCATTAAGCGATGTGGTTTTTTCCAGTATCGCAGTCAACTCAAGCGGTCGCGTGACGTTTTCCGTGAGCGCAACAGTCGACCCGTCCGTTTTGCTGTACAGCAAAAATCTTTCTCAAAATACCACCGTCCCCGAGCCTGAGCTACAGGGCACCACCACCACCCCAACACTATGAGATTTGTAATTCCAGCCGTATTGATCGGAGCCGCCATCGGACTTTTTGTCCTGTGGACGAACCCGACATACCAAGGGTCGAAAGAGTTACAAAAACAAGTATCTTCCTACGATGAAGCGCTCAATAAAGCACAAGAGCTGCGCAAGATACGAGACGAACTCCTAGGGAGGCGAAATACCTTCGCCACCGAAGATATGCAAAAACTGCAGCGCATGCTGCCGGACAACGTCGACAATATCCGGCTTATTATCGAAATCAATAATATCGCCGCGCGCCACGGGCTTTCATTGCAAAACGTAGAACTGGGCGAACTTTCCGACAGCAGAGAAGCGCGCGCGGCGTTTGCTGTCGGCTCTTCAGGCGACCCCGTAGGCTCGGTGGATATATCCTTTGCAGTGTCGACAACGTATGAAGTTTTTCTGAGTTTTTTGGCGGACCTTGAACGGAGCCTGCGCATTGTCGATGTACAAACCATCGGATTTAGTGCGGGTGCAAAAGTTCCGCAATTCAGCCTTAGTATCAGAACATATTGGCTTCACTAGTTCTATGTAACAGACTACAAGTACTATGCAATTTCTTAAAGATAACAAGTGGATGATCGGGGGAGTAGTAGGCGCTGCGTTGCTTGCCTATGTGTATTTCGCCTATTTTTCAGGAGGAACCGAGCCGGTCTTGACGTCTACCGCGGACAGTCAATCGACGGCCGTGACGCAGGAGCTGCTCGCTACCTTGGGTAATTTGCGCGTCATTAAACTCGATGCCTCTATATTTGAAGATCCGGTCTTTGTATCGTTGTCTGATTTCGGGGTGGTGATTCCGCCGCAGCCTGTGGGGAGGCGCAATCCGTTCGAACCGTTTAACGGCTCTGGGCAGGGGGGTGAAATCACGGTGCCCGGCCTTCAGAACTAACAACATATGAACCTGCTCCAACTATTAAGCGACAAGGGAGCGCTCGATAAAGCGCGTCTGCCAGAACTCGAAAAAGAGTTTCAAAAACCTGACGCGCAAGAAGAAGCATTATTGCAAAAAGCAGGAGTGCCGCTCAAAGAAATACTCAAGGTCAAAGGAGAATATTACGGGATACCCACGCGAGATATAGGAGAAAAATCGGTGCCGTTTGACGTGCTGCGCTTCGTACCGGAAGAATCGGCGCGCTATTACCGTTTTGTTCCGCTCGGCATTGTCGATGGCGCGCTCGAAATCGGCGTTACCGACCCGGATAATCTCGAAGGGCGCGACGCACTCACCTTTATTTCCGCAAAAGTGGGCATGCCGTATAAAGTATTTCTCATCTCACAAACCGATTTCGATAAGCTGCTGCAGCAATATAAAGGACTCTCGGGCGAAGTTGGGAAAGCGCTCGGAGAACTCGAGACCGAACTTGGCGAGCGAAAGGAGAAGGAACCAAAAAACCAAAAGTCCGCACTGGAAGAGGATACCATTGCCGAAACGGAGACCGAAGCGATCACCGAAGACGCGCCGGTTACCAAAATAGTGGCGACCATTTTGCGGCACGCCGCCGAGCAGCGCGCTTCGGACATTCACATCGAACCCTTGGTCGACCAAACACGCGTGCGCTTCCGCATCGACGGCGTTCTTATCACTAATATCACCTTGCCGCCCAAGGTCCACAGCTCCGTGGTGGCGCGCATTAAAGTGCTCTCAAATATGCGGCTCGACGAAAAACGCAAACCGCAAGACGGGCGCTTTAGCGCGCGCGTAACCGGCAACAAAGTGGACTTTCGTGTTTCAACTTTCCCCACGTACTACGGCGAGAAGGTGGTGATGAGAATTTTGGGAGCGTCATCCAAGATCCTGAATCTCGATGAATTCGGGCTCTCCAAGCGCAATCTCGAACTTATCCGCACGGCAATCAAAAAGCCCTACGGGCTCGTACTCATTTCGGGTCCTACCGGCTCGGGTAAATCAACAACCCTGTATGCGATTTTGAACGAAGTCGACCGCGAAAAACAAAACGTGCTTTCGCTCGAAGATCCGGTCGAGTATACGATCCCCGGCGTTTCGCAGTCGCAGGTGCGTCCTGAAATCGGCTACTCCTTTGCTACCGGATTGCGCACGACGCTCCGCCAAGACCCGAACGTGATAATGGTGGGCGAGATCCGTGACGCAGAAACCGCCAATTTGGCCGTGCAGGCGGCATTGACCGGCCACTTGGTGCTCTCTACCATCCACACCAACAACGCGGTTGGTATTGTCCCGCGCCTGCTTGATATGGGTGTGGAACCCTACCTTATCCCGCCGGTTTTGATCTTAGGCATGGCGCAACGTCTGGTGCGCACGCTCTGCGAAGGGGGAGGCAAAAAAATGAAAGTCGAAGCGAGCATGGAGGCGATGTTTAAGGATCAATTTGCCGATTTGCCTGCCGAATTGCACAAAGCGATACCGCCACTTAACGAAGTATATCTGCGCGACCCCACTCCCGAGTGCCCTTCGGGCACGAGGGGCCGCGTCGCCGTGTTCGAAATGTTCGACATGACCCCGGATCTCGAGCATGCCATCCTTGCAAACAAACCCGAGGATGAAATTTTTGCTATCGTCCGCAAGCAAGGAATGCTCACGATGAAAGAGGATGCTATTATAAAATCTGCGCAAGGCAAGGTTCCGTTTGAAGAGGTGAATACGCTCGGCGGAGAATTTGAGCTCCCGGAGCACGACGAAATTAAAGAAGCGACTCCGGTCATAGCGCTCGGCGAAGAGGCCGCCGAAGGAAAGACGACGAAAGAAGTAGAGATTTAATACGTAGCGTCCTCATACACCATGGATTACGCAAAACAACTGCAAGAATTAATTGAGACGGTTATTGCGCAAGGCGCGAGCGACTTGCACCTCTCCCCGGGCATGCAGCCCACCATACGCGTCTCGGGGACGTTGACCCCGATGCTCTCGCTCCCCAAGCTCACCAACGACGATACGCTCGGCCTCCTTGGAGAATTATTGTCTCCGGAGAGAAAGAAAAAATTTTTAGAAACGCAAGAAGTCGATTTTTCATATTCGTACGGCGAGAAAGCCCGCTTTCGCGGGAATGCCTATTTCGAGCGTGGCGCGGTTGGCGTGGCGTTGAGGCTCATTCCGCGCGTCATCCGCTCGATAGGCGAGCTCAATATCCCTTCGGCGGTCGAAGCGTTTGCGGGGCGCGAGCAGGGATTCTTTTTGGTCGTGGGGCCGGTCGGGCAGGGAAAAACGACGACTCTCGCGGCGCTCATTCAGAAGATAAATTTGGAGCGCGCGGAACATATTATCACTATCGAGGATCCGATAGAATATCTTTTTGAAAATCAAAAGTCGCTCATCGAACAGCGCGAAGTAAAAATAGACACTGCCGACTTTCATGCGGCGCTCTCGTCGGTATTCCGCCAAGACGTGGACGTTCTCATGATTGGCGAGATGCGCACACCCGAAACCATGTCGACGGCGGTCACCGCCGCCGAGACCGGCCACCTCGTCTTTTCTACGTTGCATACCAACAATGCCGCGCAGACGGTCGACCGCATCATCGACTCGTTCCCCGCAAACCAGCAAGACCAAATCCGTGTGCAGCTGGCTGGCTCGCTGGTGGGCATCCTCTCTCAACGCTTGGTACCCCGCGTCTCGGGCGGGCTCATCCCTGCCTGCGAGCTTTTGATCAACAACAACGCGGTTTCCAACCTTATCCGCGAAAAGCGCACGCACGAAATACAAACGGTTATCGAAACCGGCGTAGAAGAGGGGATGATAGACATGAACCGCTCGTTGGCGCAGCTCGTCCGTTCGGGAGAAATAACGATCGAAAGCGCATACTCGCGCTCATGGTCGCCGAAGACTCTTGAACGACTTTTATGATTTGCCTCATAAATTATGGAATTTAAGTACGAAGCACTCGATCAAAACGGCAAAGCGACAAGCGGCACGCAGAGTGCCGCAACACAAGATGCGGCCATCGCCTCGCTGCAGCGCAAAGGCCTCACGATAACCGCGCTTAGCCTCGCAAGCAGCAAGGGTATTTTTGAGACCTTAAGCACCATCACCATTTTCAGCGGGATTTCTGCGCGGGCGTTGGTGCTCCTTTCGCGTCAAATTGCAACGCTGTTTGAAGCTCAGGTGTCGGCCCTGCGTATTTTCCGGCTGCTGGCCGAACAACAAGAAAAACCATATCTCCGGGAAGTGTTGACCCAAATTAGCGATGACCTGCAAGGTGGCAATTCGATTTCCAAGTCGCTCGCGAAACATCCTAAGGTTTTTTCCGACTTTTACGTCAACATGGTGCGCGCCGGGGAGGAGTCCGGGAAGCTCGATCAGACCTTCCTCTTCCTCGCCGACTATATAGACCGCTCCTACGAGCTCACTTCCAAGGCGCGCAACGCGCTTATCTACCCGGCGTTCATCCTCTTTACGTTCGTCTCCGTCATGTCGCTCATGCTCACGGTCGTTATCCCCAAAATAGGCGCGATCATATCCGAGTCGGGCCAGGAGTTGCCGCTCTATACCCGGATCATCCTGGGATTCAGCACGTTTCTCGTTGATTACGGCATTTTCCTCGTTATTGCGATTATTGTCGGAGGATTTTTTCTTTTCCGCTACTCCAAAACACCGCCGGGTCACATGGCACTCTCGCGGCTGCAACTCAGCGTCCCCTACATTGGCGCTCTGTATCAAAAACTCTATTTGACCCGCATCGCCGACAATATGCACGCGATGCTCTCCTCCGGCATCTCTGCCGTGCGCGCACTCGAGATTACCGCATCCGTGGTGGGCAACGACGTATACGAGCAGATTTTGCGGGAGGCTCTTGAGCAAGTTAAGGCAGGGGCCTCAATGTCTCAGACGTTTTTGCAATATCACAACGAGGTTCCGGCTATTATGGTGCAAATGCTGCAAATCGGCGAAGAGACGGGGGAGTTGGGGAATATATTGGAGCGTCTCGCCAAGTTTTACCAACGAGAGGTAACTGCCGCGGTGGATACCTTGGTGTCGCTTATCGAGCCGGTGCTCATTGTCCTCTTGGCGGTCGGGGTCGGGTTCCTCTTGGCGTCGGTGCTCCTGCCTATCTACAATACGGCCACCAATATCTAAATAGGCGGCTTGTCCCGAGCTTGTCGGGGATATCCACAGGGCACATTTTGGGAGGCACTCTCTCAGGTATACTGAAAAGCGTCCGTACTCTTCATTATTTATTAACTTATAAGAAAACGGCTAATTCTATGTATAAGGTTTTTAACAAGTCTTTGGCGCGTGGCTTCACCTTGATCGAGCTCTTGGTAGTTATCGCGATTATCGGTATCTTGGCGGCAATTGTGCTCGTGGCGCTTGGCAACGTCCGTCAGAGGGGTGCAAACGCGGGTATAGGTGCAAACCTTGCTGGTATGCGCACCGCAGGCGAGCTCTGGAACGCGTCTAATGGAAACACCTATGATGGCTTCTGCGGTTCAGTAACCCAGAATGGAGGTAAGCGCTTCCTTGATGCGGCTGTTGTTGCATCGGGGATTACTATTCCGACCGTTCTCATTGACCAATCATCAGATACTGCAAGCCGTGCAACCTGTAACGATAGCTTGACTGGGTGGATGGCAGAAGTGCCGCTTGCTACGCCAAATACTCAGTTTTGGTGCGCAGACTATAATGGCTTCTCTGGTACGACGACTGCAGCCAATATCAGTGGCGCTGGCGATGTTCAGTGTCAGTAGAATGCTTTAAGATTTGATTTGAAAATCCCCAGCCGAGGCTGGGGATTTTCTTTTAGGGGGTATACTACTCAATAATGAACAAGCGCGGATTCACGCTCATCGAACTCCTTGTAGTTATCGCGATTATCGGTATCTTGGCGGCAATTGTGCTCGTGGCGCTCGGCAACGTCCGCCAGAGGGGTGCAAACGCGGGAGTAGGAGCGAATCTTTCAAATATGCGCACACGAGCAGAGTTGTACGCTCAAAGCAACAATTTCAGTTACTCAACGTTTTGTACCAATGCAGGTACGCATGGCGGTGTGCGTCCTATTGATGCGGCCGAAAGTTCTGCGGGTATTCCGACAACCGGCACAGGCAACAATGTGGCGGGTGATACTTTAGCTCCCTGGACAGCGACATGCAATGACTCAACAAATGCATGGGGGGCGGAAGTGCCGCTCGCGACTCCTGTAGGACAATTTTGGTGTGTCGACAGCAACGGTTTTTCCGGTACTACGACCGCCACTTCATTTGCCAACGGCACCGACTATGCCTGTAATTAAATTGTTATGAAATTATACAAACAAGGGTTTACGATTATCGAGCTTTTGGTGGTAATCGCCATCATTGGCATCCTGGCCACGATCATCGTCGCCAACGTGTCGGGCTCTAAATCAAAAAGCCGCGATTCCCGGCGCGTCGCGGATGTTAAAGAAATTCAACTCGCGCTCGAAGTCTACTACAACGACAACGGGAAATATCCTCTCAAGGTGACCAACCTTGTTCCTAACTATTTACCGCAAGAGCCAAGAGACCCCGTTGCACTGGTAGGATATTATTACAGCACGATGAAGCCGCCTTCCTTTGTGGGGAATTGCAGCCAGCTTGCTGCTCCCATCATCAAGTATCACCTCGGCGCGGCAATGGAGAACAAGCAGGGTGTTTTTGCAGGACTTAAGCAAGATCATGATTGGAGCGGTGCGGCAAACTCCGGCGGGGTATTTGTAGATTGCGGCTCAATTTTATCGGGGCCTGATTTCCACGGCAACACGGCAACAGGCGGCACTCCCTGCGTGGGCACTACCGGCTCCAGCGACCCGAACAACGCGGATGACCAGTGCTACGATGTAACTAATTAAATGTTGTCGCTCAAGCTATTCCGCGGGTTTACGATTGTCGAGATCATAGTTGTTGTCGCGGTTATAGGCCTCTTAGTGATTTTGATTGTCCCAAGTTTTTCAAATTCCAAAGTCCGTACGCGCGACGCCAGGCGCGTTAATGACATTAAAACGCTCGCATTCGCGCTCTCGCAGTATTACAACGATTTCGGGGTCTACCCTCTGCAGCTCAGCAGCCTCATGCCTCAATATCTGCCGGCTGAACCAAAAGATCCACTGAGTGACCTGTCTTATTTTTACTCCGTGGTCACGCGTTCATCGTATGCTTCCACCGACTGCAGTGTCTATCCGGCGGTAAAGTATCATCTCGGCGCGCCGATGGAGGTAGGCGAAACTACCAATAAAGATCTTATACTAGACAGCGATTGGGCGGGCGCTGCGGGCTCATCCGGCGCTTATGTCACCTGTTCCAATACGGGCGCTGATTTTAACGGCAATGCGACAACTATCTTACAGCAGTGTGTCGGTGCGGTTTGCGGCGGTACCGTGATCTGTAATCCAGACAAGTGTTACGACTGGACCAACTAAGCAATGAGTATGTCGCTTTTGGTATTTATGTTCGTTGCGGCTCTCGGCGCGATTATCGGCAGCTTCCTGAATGCGCTTTCTTTCCGGTTTAATACCGGCCGCAGCATGGGGGGCCGCTCAAGATGCATGCATTGCCGACACGAACTTGCGGCCGCCGATCTTGTCCCCATATTTTCGTACCTATTTTTGCGCGGCAAGTGCCGCTACTGCCATGCGCGCATATCTTCGCAGTACCCGCTTGTCGAAGGTACCGCGCTCGTACTGGCCGTGTTCACCTATATCTCTCATCCAGACCCAGCATCGTTCGCGTTTTGGTTTGTGGTGTGGATGATTCTGCTTTTTTCGGTTATCTACGACATCCGGCACACGATTATCCCATGGTCTTGCTCGCTTTCGCTCATCGCACTGGCGTTTTTGTACGTGCTTAGCCATGAGCCATCTTTTTTTGATTTTCTTGCAGGGCCTTTATTAGCGTTGCCATTATTTACTATTTCTCTGTTGTCGTGGGGGAGATGGATGGGCTGGGCCGATGGCGTACTGGAATTGAGTTTAGGATGGTTGTTGGGGCTGGCGGTGGGCTTTACCGCCCTTGTGCTTGCTTTTTGGTCGGGAGCTATTGTGGGCACCCTGCTCCTCCTTGTTAAAAAGCGATATACAATGAAGAGTGAAATACCGTTTGCGCCCTTTCTCATCTTGGGTGCCGCGGTGGCTCACTTTTTTCATGTCGATTTTTTTTCAGCGATTCAATGGTAGCAGACGTTCCGCAAGAGCGTTCACGCTCATTGAACTTTTGGTGGTTTTGTCGATCGTGATCGTCATCACTGCCGTGTTGTTGGTGCGTCAGGCCCAATTCAACAGTTCAACGCTGCTACGCTCGCTTTCGTACAGCATCGCGCTCTCGGTTCGCCAAGCGCAGGTATATGGGACGACGGTGTTCGGCTCGGCAATAGCGCAAGGCAGTTGCACCGGCGGCACCTACAACTTTGGGAGCTGCTTTGCCCCCGCGTACGGCATTTATGTTTCATCCGGCGATACTGCCCACTATTATATTTTTGGCGATCTCAACAACAATGGGAGATATGACGCGGGAGAAGCGATACAGACATTTACGCTTGGGTCCGGGTATACCATAAGCCAATTTTGCGCGGGGAGAATTACCGGAAGTACGCAAGATTGCTGGATAAGCACCGGTGGAGGAGTCCTATCCTCGCTCTCTACCGTTTTTAAACGGCCGAATCCGGACGCGTGTTTCTCAACCGACACCAATCCGACCGTTTGCTCAACCGGCGTTAACCCCCTGTATGCCAGCAGCAGCATACAAGTGGTGGCGGGGAGCGGCGATACGCGCACCGTGGTTGTTACGCAAACGGGTCAAATAGCCGTATGTCCGGTAAACAGGTCATGCTAAAAGGATTTACATTAATTGAATTGCTGGTCTCAGTCGGGATATTTTCTATCGTGATGGTTATCGCGCTTGGCGCCTTGCTCGCCATGTCCGAGGCCGATCGCAAGGCGCAAACCCTCAAGACGGTGGTCAACAATCTCAATTTCTCGCTTGAGTCGATGTCGCGCACGATCCGTACCGGCTACGATTATCACTGCGGCAGCCCCACATCGTTTGATTGTACGAGCGGTATGAACTCGCTCTATTTTACGGGAGCGGACGGTAGAAATGTTATTTACAGGTTTGCGAATAGCGCGGGGAGCGCAAGTTTGTGCGGGCAGTCGGCCCTTGCCGTCGGCTGCATCCTTCGCTCGGTCGGCGGATCCAGCGAGGCGTCATTGACCGCACCCGAAGTGGTCATCGAAAATGCCAAATTCTATGTCCTCGGGTCTCCTCGCTCGCCAGACACCGTGCAGCCGCGCGTTACGATTTTAGTGTCCGGCTACGTCAATTTTAAAGAAGGGCAAAAATCCCAATTCAATATTCAAACAACCGTTACACAGCGCGTATATGATCAATAAAAGTAAAAATAGAGGGTTCACGCTCCTTGAAACGCTCGTCGCGATTTTAATCATGACGACCGCCATTACGGGCCCGCTTACCGTTGCGTATAAGGGTTTCTCTGCGGCGACGGTTGCCAAGGATCAAATTACCGCTTTTTTCTTGGCGCAGGATGCGCTTGAATATATCCGTTTTGCGCGCGATACGAATCGTTTGAAAGGAGCGGATTGGATCAATGGTACCGGCGGATTGTCTGCCGGCATCGATCTTTCTCCTTGTGTATCTCCAAACTGGTGTTATCTGGATTCCGCCGGGTTAGTCCCCACGACGCCCACTGCCTGCGTGGGCACACCGGTTGCCTGTCCTACCCTAAAATACGATACGGCCGCAGGTACATACCAATATGATGCCACTGACCAAGAGACTATGTTTACCCGGACCGTCAGCGTCGTCTCAATAGTTTCAGGAGCGGAAATTGTTGCAAGCACTACCGTTACGTGGGCCGGGCAATCCGGAATTACGCGATCGGTTACGTTGTTTGAAAATCTTTTAAACTGGCAATGAACACGCTTACAAAAAATAGAGGATTCACCATCTTTTTTGCGACGCTGGTTTCCTCGCTGGCGCTTGCGGTCGGCATAGCCATTTTCGATCTCACTATCCGGGAACTCAATCTCTCGCAGACCGCAACGCAATCCCAGTATGCTATTTTCGCTGCAGACGCGGGCACAGAGTGCGCATTGTACTGGGATTATAAATGTCCCGTGTCTGGCGGTCCCGCGTATTGCGCACTAGCTAATGGAAGCATTTTTGCGACATCAAGTACGGGGGTAGGAGTGCCGGTCGGCTCAAACCTTAATTGCAATCAAACCGATATCACCGGCGCGGGAGCGTTATGGACCACGGCTGGCCCGCCTGGACCGACTGCGAATGCGGCAACTACCAGCTTCACGCTTTCGTTTGCCGCGCAGGGCAAGCCGTACTGTGCAAAAATAACGGTTGAAAAATGGGGGAATCCTTCTCAAACGCGCATAATCTCGCGCGGGTATAACACGTGTACCGCCGGATGGCCGCTTATTGTAGAACGCTCGCTGCAACTCAGCTATTAACGAAGTCAAAATCCCTCTATAATGCCTCGTATGTCGGTGCCGAAAGATATACGGGAGCGATATACGAAGCTCAAGACGGCGATTAACCGGTATCGCTTTGAATATCACGTATACGATCGTGAGGTGATCCCCGCGAGCGCCCGCGACACGCTGCTCAAGGAGCTTGCCGAACTGGAGCGGGAGTATCCCGATTTAGTGACACCGGATTCCCCGACTCAGCGTGTCTCGGGGGAGCCGCTGCCGCAGTTTACCAAGGTGCGGCACAAGGTGGCGCAGTGGTCGTTTAATGACGCATTTTTACCCGAAGACATTGAAGAGTTTGATGCGCGGGTCAAACGGATGCTCAAAGAACGGTATCCGCGCCTTGAAGGCGAGCTTGCGTATACGTGCGAACTTAAAATAGACGGGCTCAAAGTAGTGCTCGAGTATGAGCGGGGGTTGCTGAAAACTGCGGCGACGCGCGGAGACGGCGTGGTTGGAGAAGAAGTAACGCACAATATAAAAACAATCGAATCGGTGCCGCTCTCGCTGGAGCGTCCTATTGATGTGATCGTCGAGGGTGAAGTATGGATGAGCGAACGAGCATTGCAAGAAGTAAATGCCCTCCGACAAACTCAGGGCGAATCAGAATTCGCCAACCCGCGTAACGCGGCCGCCGGTTCTGTCCGCCAGCTTGATCCGCGCATTGCCGCAGCGCGCAAGCTTGATACGTTTATCTACGATGTCGCGGCAAGCGAAGAGCCGCTTCCCGACACGCAGTTCGAAGAATTGCAGTATTTGCGCGGCCTCGGGTTTAAGGTCAATCCGCATTTTGCGAAAGTAACGGGCGTGAAGGGTATTGTAACGTATTGGCAAACCTGGAAGATAAAGAGTAAATCACAAGGCTACTGGATAGACGGCGTCGTGGTTAAAGTCAACGAGCGGCGCTATCAGGAGGCACTTGGATTCACCGGCAAAGCGCCGCGATTTGCCATCGCTTTTAAGTTTCCGGCCGAGCAAGTTACCACGGTGGTTGAGGATATTGTGCTGCAGGTGGGACGCACCGGCGTGTTGACGCCGGTCGCGCATTTAAAACCGGTGTCGGTCGCCGGAACGGTCGTCTCGCGGGCGACGCTTCATAACGAAGACGAGATCAAGCGTCTCGACGTGCGCATCGGAGACACGGTCATTTTGCAAAAAGCGGGCGATGTGATCCCAGATATTATTGCAGTGCTGCCCGAGCTGCGAACGGGCAAGGAAAAAATATTCAAATGGCCAACCCACGTGCATGAGTGCGGCGGCGATGGACGGATCGAGCGCATACCGGGGCAAGCCGCGTGGCGTTGTGTCGACCGCAATTCGTTTGCGCAACAGCGCAGGATTTTACGCCACTTCTGCTCCAAAGGCGCGCTTAATATTGAGGGGCTGGGCCCGAGCACCGTTGATGCGCTGCTTGAAAAAGGGCTGGTGCAGCATTTTGATGATTTTTTTACCTTGACGGAAGGCGATGTACTTCCGCTCCCGGGGTTTGCCGAAGTTTCGGCTAAAAAGTTAATCGACTCTATTGAGCGCGTCTCGCGCAGCGTCCCGCTTGCACGGCTTTTGACGGGGCTCTCTGTCGCGCACGTGGGCGAGGAGACGGCGATTCTTTTGGCGCAAAATTTTAAAACAATTGACGATCTTGCGAAGGCAAAGGAAGCAGAGCTAGCAGCGATAGCGGGCATTGGGCCCATTGTTGCCAAGGCCATACATGACTTCTTCCGCGAGGCAGAGAACAAAGCGTTGGTGCAAAGACTCAAAAAAGTGCTGGTGATAACAAACGATCTGGCCCTGCGACAAGCTCGGGGCGAAAAGCTAAAGCTTTTCGGAAAGACGTTTGTGCTCACAGGAACGATGGAGAAAATGGGCCGAGACGAAGCCAAAGAAGCGCTGCGCAAACTCGGCGCATCGGTATCCTCCTCGGTCTCCCAAAATACCTTTGCGGTCGTGGCGGGCGAAGCCCCCGGCTCAAAACTCGATAAGGCGAAAGAATTGGGGGTAAAAATCCTTACGGAACGGCAATTTTTAGACTTGACAAAATAGCCTATTAGGAGTATAATTGCCACTAGCTGATGAGACCTTGTTTCGGCCTCAGGACAGCTCATTGTTAGGAAAGGAACCGCCATGAAAAATCATGGAACCGCCTTGTCCGAAGGACAGCTCGCAGAGTTTCTTGGCGCAGGGACAAAAGCCCTCACGCTCATAGCTAACCAGCTCGGCCCTGATCTCACCGACAACTGGGCGCGCAATAGCGGAGCGATGCAAAAAGCATTTCTCTCCGCGCTCTGCCCGCTCGCAGCGCCTGCGCCGCTGACTCCCCACGAATTCGCGGTCTGGAAAACGCTCAAGCGTCCTGCTGATGCGAGTGCGGAGAAATACCGCGCCTCGTATAAAAAGAAGGGTATCAGTATCGGTAACTGGGCCGACGACATCCTCGGCAAGGTAGACTTTGCCGAAGGCTCTGGCGAAGTGGACGTCGCGCGCGTCACGGTCAAGGAGCTCGAATTCAATCGGGCAACACGCCGCGACACTATCTACGAGCGAGCGTTCTCGCTTGGGCTCATGGCGCTCCCGCACTGGGCGGCGCTGGAACTCCGTGACAACTACGATGACCAACCGAACGGCGAATGGCTCATAGCAGGGATGGAGCCTATAACCGGCTCGGGTGGCAGTCCGAAGCTGTTCTACGTCGGGCGGTACGACGATGGCGGGCGGTGGCTCGGCAGTGGTTGGGGCTTCGCTGGCTACGAGTGGAATCCCGAGAACGTGTTCCTCTTCGCCGTTCCCCGCAAGTAGCGCTTAGACTTCGGCCTTTAACTCTTGCGCTTGTGCCCTTTGTTCTCCGTCGCCCCGGCTTTCGGGGCGACGGATTTTTTTTTGCTACAATATAAAAGGATAGTAGGCGCATCTGCCAAGGCTACGGTCGCGGCGGCCGAATTCCGGTATCCTTCAACCCAGAATCACGTCAACTACGGTTTGCGCGAGCGCGGTTGTCGCATATTCAAAAAATAGGAAGATACTTGGTGTGCAACGCTAAGGCATTATGATGCCGGATACGATACAGCCCGCATCAAATTTGAGGGGCAGTGGCACGGGCGGCATTGCGCACATAACCGACTCGGATGGCAATCCGAAGCTGTTCAACGTCGAGCGGAACGACAATGGCAAGCGGTGGCTCAACAGTAATTGGGGCAACGCTGACAACAAGTGGAATCCCGAGAACGTGTTCCTCTTCGCCGTTCCCCGCAACTCTCTTCATTCCTCCTCCATCCGCCTCCCGGCCGATTTGGAGGAGGTTTATTTTTGCAACTGCCCTCGCCATCCGCCGAGCATACGCCCAACCTCATCGAGTGGCGCTGAAAGCGCGATATATTTTTTAGTATCAATAGAGTGGGACTCCCACAATACCATGAGCAAAATTTTAAGCGTATCAAGTGTTCTAATTGCCGCGTGTACCGCTAAAAGTTTTTCAACGCGCGGCAAAAATGTTGCAGACGCCGTGTCTTCTATCACCTCTACAAATAATTTGTCTATCCTGTCGCCAAGCGTGTGCTTGTGCGTCTTAGGTAATTTTGCATGGTAGATGCACCACAACAAATAAGCCTGTTTGATTCGCTCCAAAACGGGGAGCAGGTTCCTGCGGGGGGGGGTCCACTTTAGGAAAAAGCTCGCTCATACCTATGACGATATCATTTCGATAGAAAATTTGCTCGCCGCGTGGCAGGAGTTTAGAAGGGGCAAACGAAACAAACTGGGTGTTTTAGAATTTCAAAGTGACTTGATATATCAAGTCACTCAACTTCACGAGGAGTTGAAGAATAAAACGTACAGACATGGAGGCTACAAACATTTTAAAATCAGCGACCCCAAGCCGCGCGATATCCACAAGGCGAGCGTGCGTGATCGTCTTTTGCATCATGCCATGCACCGACAGCTCTACCCGTTTTTTGACAAGACGTTCATCCACGACTCTTATTCTTGCCGGGTCGGGAAGGGCACGCACAAAGCGATGTATCAATTTTTCGCATATGCGAGAAAGTGTTCACACAACCACACCCGTACCTGCTGGGTACTCAAGTGCGATATCAAAAAGTTCTTCGCCTCGATTGACCAGACGATCTTGCTCGAGATTCTTGAGCAACGCATATCCAACCAAAATATTTTGTGGCTGTTACACGAAGTAATAGGCAGTTTTTCTTCATCACTATCAAATCGGGACATTCCAACATTTGCGCGAATGTTGGAATGTCCCCAAGGCCTGCCGCTCGGCAACCTCACGAGCCAACTGCTAGTGAACATCTACATGAACGAATTTGACCAGTATGTGAAGCACCAACTTAAAGCAAAATACTACGTGCGTTACGCGGATGATTTTATTTTTCTATCGTCTGACAAAAAAGAATTGGAAAAGTTATTCCCATGTATCATAATTTTTTTGCGCGACAGATTGCGGCTTGCGCTACACCCAGACAAGGTGTTTATCAAAACACTCGCCTCGGGTGTGGATTTTCTCGGTTGGGTGCATTTTCCTGACCATCGAGTGCTTCGCACGGCGACGAAGAAGCGAATGTTTAGGCGTACAATGGAGCTTGAAGCAGATAGTCCGGTTGCACAGTCCTATCTCGGAATGCTCAAACACGGCAATACCAAAAAACTGAAGGCTAAGGTAGTATAAGCTCATGATTTCGAGGGAGGAGGTAGACACTCTTGCTGAGCTTGCGCGGCTCAAGCTCACTGACGAAGAGGCATCGGGACTGCAGAAGGATATTTCGAATATTCTGGACTACGTGGGGCAGGTCTCAATGCAGAGTGGACAAGGCTCGACCTTGACCCAAGACTCCCCAAGGTCGAACCTTAGGAATGTGATGCGTGCCGACCTGCCGCGCGCGGACGGGGACCCGCTTGCGGGCAAGCGAGAGGCATTGCTTGCCGCGCTGCCGAAAAGAGAGGGCGACTACGCGGTGGTGCGCAAAATAATCCAGAAAGACGAATAAGATTATGATATATGGGAATCTCTGAACTTTCGATTACTGAAGCGTCTAAAAAGTTGCAGGCTGGAGAAATAACTGCAGTTGATTTAGCGCGCGCTTGTCTTGAGGAAATAAAAAAAAAGAATAAAAGTCTCAATGCATATCTCGAAGTGTTTAATGATGTTCTCGAGCAAGCAAGGGTGGCAGATGAGCGCCGTGCAAAAGGGGAGAGTCATCCGCTCCTCGGCATTCCACTGGCAATTAAAGACAATATTTTAATTGAGGGGCGCCATGCCTCGGCGGCATCTAAAATTCTTGAGGGCTATGTTGCGTCGTACGATGCGACGGTCATAAAAAAGCTCAAAGAAGCAGGTGCTGTGTTCATGGGCCGTACCAACATGGACGAGTTTGCGATGGGTGGTTCAAATGAAAATTCGGCGTTTGGTCCCGTCAAAAATCCGCATGACGAATCGCGCGTTCCTGGCGGCTCTTCTGGTGGCTCCGCTGCGGCAGTAGCAAGCCACATGGCGCTGGGCGCGTTGGGGACGGAAACGGGTGGGTCAGTACGCGAGCCCGCAAGTTTTTGCGGACTTGTTGGAGTCAAACCAACGTATGGCGGCATATCGCGCTCAGGAATCATGGCAATGGCCGCGTCATTAAATCAATGCGGGGTGTTTGGTAAAACAGTTGAGGATGCTGAGCTTATCTATGAGACTATCCGCGGCAAAGATCCTTTAGATAGTCAGTCCATTGACCCGGGATTTTATCCTGAGCCACAGGTTAAAAAGAAAATCGGCGTACCGCGTGCACTCATTGCACAGGGTGTAGATGCTGGGGTGCTCGAGCGATTTGAGCAGGCCCTCAGCACGCTGCGCGGCAGCGGATATGAGGTGGTCGATGTGGAACTCCCGTCGGCGCCGCTTACACTTCCTATTTATTACGTCATTGTACCTGCAGAGGTATCCACCGACCTGGCACGTTTTGACGGCGTGCGCTACGGTCTCTCACACAAAGGCGCTTCGCAGTGGGAGGATTACGCAATTTCAAGAGCTGAAGGTTTTGGTCCTGAAGTACGCAGGCGCATCATGCTCGGGACGTATGTACTCTCGTCCGGCTATTATGATGCCTATTACGGCAAAGCAATCGCCGCGCGGGAGCTTCTCACACGCGAAGTCTCAAAAGTTCTTGAAACGGTCGACGCTATTGCTACTCCTACGGCGCCCTCTCCCGCTCCTAAGTTAGGCGAAAAATCTGACCCCCTTTCCGTGTATCTACTCGATATATTTACCGCTACCGCGAATCTCACGCTCCACCCAGCTATTTCTGTGCCGATGGGCACGGTCGAGCGCGAGGGGAAACACCTTCCGGTAGGAATCCAGTTCACTGCGGCGCATGGAGATGAGGAGGCTCTTTTCAACATCGGTAAACAGATAGGCGGGAATATGCACTAGAATAGAGTGCATGGACGACACCAACTACCTCAATCTCGAATACATTCTGGTCAAGATCTACAATCTCTTTGCGGGTGTAGATGCGGGGGAAATTCCAGCGCAATCGCTCATACTCATTGAACGCATTGCATGGGTGGGTATCGGCCTCTCTTTTTTGTTTCTTATCGCGATAGTGTATTTCCGGGTGCGGTTGGGGCAAGTGGAGCACGCGGGGTGGCACCGCAGGGTTGAGGAAGAGATCGCGCTTGCGCAAAAACGGGATACGCATAAGGCCCTTAACCCGCGTTGGCAGCATGTCATAGAGCTCGTAAACGCTCCTCCGCCGGAAGGGCAGAACAACTGGCAACGCGCCATCCTTGAAGCCGACAACATGCTCGCTGATTTACTGACTCAACTTGGCTTGAGGGGATCGTCGGTGGGCGAGCAGCTCCGTGACGCAAACCCGCTTCAATTTACAACGCTCGACCTTGCCTGGGAGGCGCACAAAATGCGCAACACGCTAGCGCACATGGGCGAAACCTACCCGCTTGCCGAACGTGAGGCGCACGCGACCATAGACCTCTACCGCAGAGTGTTCGAGGAGTTTAACTATATTTAATTTTCGAACTTGCTTGTTGCGGGGCCGGGATTTGCACCCGGGTCCCGAGGTTATGAGCCTCGTGAGGTACTACTCCTCCACCCCGCTAGTGCGGAATAGTATAGCAGAAAATTCGTTGAAGTAAAGTGTCAAAAATGCTACGGTAATCACATTGTCCTCCTTTGCTAAAGCTACGGAGGGCGCTGCCGGTGTAGCTCAGGTAGTTAGAGCATGGGACTCATAAACCCAAGGTCGCAGGTGCAAGTCCTGCCGCCGGCACAATCAATCAAAAATATCGGCTAAGTAGGTATCGATTTCGCGCTGCTCGAGGTCGTAAAAATGTTTCTCGCGTCTATGGAGCGAAGAGGCGAGTTTGACGCCCACGAACCGCCAGTGCCACGGTTCAAAGATGTAATACCCGTTGTTTTCGGGGTAGGAGAGTATGAATCCATATTCGTGCGCGTGCGCAAGCATCCACTGGTAAGCCGCGGTCTTGTCAAATCCCGCAAGCGCCCCTCCCTGGCCTTTTGAGATGAAATCAACCGCCGTGCCGAGTTGGTGTTCGGAGTATCCTTGGTCTGCAGAAAATTGATTGGCGCTTCCCGCACCGTAGGTAACCGTATATGACGATTTGAGCGACGTCTGCTCGTTGAACGAGCGGTATGCCGATTTAACAAAAAGCTCAACGTCGTCGTCTTGCGCCTTGTTGAGCATGCGCTCGAGGTACGGTTGCACGTCGGCATTGATTTTTTCAAGCCGGTCTTCACTGTAGAGATACGCTTTTTCTATTTCTGCGAGCCGCGCCGGCGCGTAGTGCTCGTTGAGGAAAAATACTTTCGAATATTTTTGCAGCAGCTCGGGATCGGTCTTGCTCAACTTTTCGAGCGTGCCGAGCGTCGACTCAAACCCGCCGACACGCGACTGGATCGCGGCGATATTTTGCTGCGAGGCGTACAGCTCGTCAGATACGGAGAGTGATTTTTGTTCCAACGCATCAAGATTTTCGGATATTTCTTGCGTCGTACTGGCCAATTCGGCGCCGAGCTTTTGCGTTTGTATGAACAAATAGGCATTGCTTCCTCCGAATAATATGATCACACCGATACCCGCATACAACGCCGATCCGGAAGTAAAAATCGATCTCATTTCCTAGATACTACCATTTTTTATTGTCGAGTCGTTTAATTCGGTGTTATCATGGGTCCAATGAATCCAAACAAAGCATTGTGGGAAAAAGGAGATTTTACCGAGATTGCTGCTTTTATGCGGGAATCCGGTGAAGCGCTCGTTCAGTCGCTCGGGGTAAAACCGCCACTGCGAGTTTTAGACCTCGGTTGCGGAGACGGCACCACGGCAATCCCTCTGGCCCGTTTGGGTGTCGAAGTTGTCGGTATCGACATTGCCAAGAATCTCGTTGACGCCGGAAACAAACGAGCTGCACAGATGGGTCTTGGCAATCTGACATTTCAAGAGGGAGATGCTTCAAACATGCCAGAAGTCAGCGACCGCTCTTTTGACCTCATCCTATCTGTATTCGGTGCCATGTTTGCTCCTAAGCCTTTCGACGTAGCAAAAGAAATGGTTCGTGTTACAAAGTCGGGCGGGCGCATAGTGATGGGTAACTGGATCCCCAACGACCCAACTTCATTCGTTTCGCAGTTGTTGAAAATAAGCGCGGCATTTACGCCACCGCCCCCCGAAGGTTTCATCAGTCCGATGACTTGGGGCGTAGAACAGCACATCATCGAGTATTTTGGGAAAGCCGGAGTGCCTCAAGATAAAATATCCATGACTAAGGACACATATTCTTTCATCTCGCCAAACAAAAGTCCTGAAGAATTCGTTGAATTACTGGAGCGATTCTATGGGCCGACTATGAACGCGGTCGAAGCAGCTCAAAAGAGCGGAAAAATGGAGGAGCTCCATACTCAACTTGTGGAGCTTGCAAAATCACAAAACAAGAGCACCGATGGCAATACCTCGATACCGGCCACCTTCATGCGGGTGACCGTTAACCTGTAAGAACGCGCTGAACCGATGCTAGGTTCAATTTGCGCGAGAGACCCGCCTCGACTTGACGTCGAGTCAAGGCGGGCGGGACTTGGCTTCCGGTCGTCCTTCGTCGTCACTCAGGACGCCTGCAGCCCCGGCTCGCCGCCCCGCAATTGCGGGGTATGGCTGCGCCGTTCAAGTCCCGACGCCGCTTCGCGGCTTCTATAGCACAAAACGCGCCGGCAGATGCCGGACGCGTTTTTGCTAAGCGCGAGAGACGGGACTTGAACCCGCAACCTCCGCCGTGACAGGGCGGCGCTCTAACCAGTTGAGCTACTCCCGCAAACCCTTCGACAGGCTCAGGGTGAACAATGGGCACTGTAGCGCAAAAACAGCTTTTTTTCAATAAAACAGAGATTGAAAAATCGCAAGAAATACGGTACTCTGCCTTTTGTAACTTAAGCCGAAGTAGCTCAGATGGCAGAGCAACTCCATGGTAAGGAGTAGGTCGCCGGTTCGATTCCGGCCTTCGGCTCCCTGATATAGTCAGGAGTGTCGTGTTTGTGCCGGAGTAGCTCAGTTGGTAGAGCACGTCTTTCGTAAAGACGGGGTCGTCGGTTCAATCCCGACCTCCGGCTCAAGTTTCAAAGTAAAAAAAAGTGTTGCCGTAGTGGTTTATACTTCACTAATGGGTACGAATGTGATTCGGAAGATCGTGTTCCTCTCCCTTTTTTGTGTTTTCGTTCTGGCTGCGGGTGTGCCTTCAGCGTCTGCGGCAACACGAACATGGGATGGAGGAAGCGTCACCACGCAGAACTGGAGTGACTGTACCAACTGGAGTGACGATACGTGTCCTGGGTCCTCGGACCTCGCACTTTTCAACGGGACATCAGTAGAAGACTCCACCGTTGATAGCGGGTTCGCCGGCACCGTGGGTAGTACCACGATTGCGACGGGATACACCGGGACGACGACTCTCGCGAGAAGTCTCACACTGAATAATAATTTTACGATGGGCGCCGGCGCAATTGCGCTAGGGTCACAGACATTTACCGTTGCGGGGAACTTCACCGTCACAGGAGGTAATTTTGATGAAAATACAGGCACGGTCGTTATGGGTGGGTCTAGCATCGGCGTCACGACAGACGTGAATAGCTCAGAAACCTTTTACAATCTCACGATGAACGTGAGCACAAATCAATTACGTACCATCGCATCGGGCGACACGCTCGTCGTCACCAACACATTCACCCATACAGGGGGCACATCCGGGTCCACTATCAACGGAGGCACTATAGACGTAAACGGTAGCGCATCATTCAGTACGACAGCTGGCCTGGGAACGACCATTATCCTCTTCGACGGAGCAGGAGACCAAACGATTACGTCAAGCGGTGGAGCTACGGCACACGTAAAGATTTCAAAATCGAGCGGAACCGTGAGTGTCTCCGGCACCGGATTTACAACATCAGCTTTCACGCTTGAAGGTGGAACATTTAATGCGCCTGGAACTTTCACCGTCACAGGGAATTTTACGCACACAGTAGGTGGAACGTTTGATGCCGGTTCGGGCACCACTACCTTTAACGGTGCAGGCTCGACTATTGATGTGAATGTTAGTGAGACATTTAATAATCTCTCTATAGGTACAGGCGCTTTTTCCAATAGCGTCACGATTGCGTCGAATGACACTCTAGTTGTTAATGGTCACTTTCAAAATACCGGCAGTGGGATAGGAAATGTGGTCAATGGTGGCACCATTGATATTAATGGAACAAGCAATAATACGTCTGGCGGGGGTGGAGGAACTACAGTTTTTCTTTACGATGGTACAGGAGATCAGACCATAACACTTAGTGGCGGGAGTATGCCACATCTTAAAATTTCAAAAACGAGCGGTACTGTGAATTTGTCAGGGACAAGTCTTATTGTTACTACTTTTACTCTCGAGGGTGGAACATTTTCTCTAGGAAGTACACCGTTTACGTCTGGAAATTTTACTCATACAGGAGGAGGAACGTTTGATGAAGGAACGGCAACCACTACCTTTAATGTTGCAGGCTCGACTATTGATGTGAATGTTAGTGAGACATTTAATAGACTTGCAATAGGGACGTTTGCTTTCAATAACTCAGTCAGCATCTCCTCGGGAGACACGCTCGTAGCCACTGATCTCTTGTTTATAACGGGAAGCGGCATCGGAGCTGTGATTAATGGCGGCACCCTTGAAGGGCAAGAGAACGTTCGAGTAACATCCGGACATACAGGCGGAACAACCGCTCTCGTATTTTCCGGTTCCGGCACTCAAATGTTTGATTTAACGGGCGCCACTGGTAATTTCAATTCGGACATCACAATCAATAAATCTAGTGGCTCGGTCAATCTTGTCTCCGCGCTCGTCATGGATGCTGCGAGCCAAGATCTCACTATACGCGAGGGCACGTTTGACTTGAGCGGTCAGAATCTCACTGTGAGCGGCAGTGGCGGGACTTTTATCGTCGAAGCTGGAGGAAATTTGCAGCTTCAGGGTGGAGAGACATTAACCGCGCCGACACTGCGCGGCGGCTCGACCGTGACCTATGATGGCTCGGGCACCTATACATCGCTTAAAGTTGGCAGTACATACAACAACCTTGTGTTCAGCGGCAGCGGCTCGTGGTCGACCTCAACCCCTCTCACTATTCAGGAAAATTTTACTCAGACGGCGGGCACTTTTACCCCAAGTGCGACCACCACGTTTAGTAGCGGCACCTCGACCACGCTCATAACTTCAGCAGGAACTGCGTTTAGTGATATAGACATTAACAAGACTTCGACCTCCACGTTTCTCGGGAGTAGTTTGTCTGTCGCGAGTCTCGAATTGGTCGGCGGCACACTAGACGCTACCGCAGCTGGCTGTAACAGCGCGTCCTGTAGTATTACGCTTTCTAAAAACTGGTACAACACCGGCGGCACCTTTACGCCGCGCACTGGCACGGTCACCTTCAGCGGCACAGACCAGCGCATCACCGGCTCCAATACGTTCTACAACTTCACAAAAACTACCGCTACCACCGACACTTTTATATATCCTGCAAGTGCGACACAGACGGTGCAGGGTACATGGACCACACAGGGAACGGCTGACAACCCGCTCTCTTTACGCTCGAGCGTAACCGACACGCAATGGAGAATAGATCCCCAGGGTACGCGCACCATTTTGTACCTTGATGTAAAAGATTCCAATAACGTAAATGCAGCCGCTATAGCCGCGAGCGGCTTTAATATCACCAATTCAGGAAATAATACAAGCTGGACGTTTAACACCGACCCAAGCGCCCCGACTTCTCTTGGCCCCTCAAACTTAGTGGGGGGTACGCAGTCGGATGACAACACGCCTACCTTCACGTTTATGACCGCAGATCCGGACGGTGACAATGTGCACTACCAAATTCAAATCGATGATTCATCTGATTTCAGTTCACCTGTTGTCGATTACATATCGGCATTTGCCGCCGCCGGGTCATCATCTTTTACGGTAGGCCAGGCGCAGGGTGGAGGAAGCTATCAGAGCGGTTCCGAAGAGCAGATTCTCGCGGACAACACCTATTACTGGCGCGTACGCGTGGCAGATACCTCATACGCAACCTCCAGTTATGCAGTAGCAAATGGAGGGTCTACAGCATTCGAAATAGGCACGGCCTCTTCGGGTGGTGGGGTAAGTATCATTCGCATGTTGAACTTGGCGCTGCCATCTGGCGTACAATCGCTCCTTATCGGCCCCAAGAGTGTCGATTCGGGCAGTGTCGTTACTCTTACGGTTGAAGTAAGGGATTTCTTTCAATCACCGCTTGCGGCAGGTGGCAGTACGGTAGTAGTTACTGTAGTAAGTGGCACAAGCAGTGTACTCCTGTTCGTTGTAGATAACGGTAATGGGACATATACCGCGCAGTACCGAGCTAGTAATGCAGGCATAGATATAGCAACCGCGACGATTAATGGGAAATTAGTGCTGCAAGACAGCGATGGTACCAGCGACGGTGTATTACATATTATGATCAAAGATAAAGCGCCGCCCACGCCAAAGAAAAATCCCCAGCCGGTACCGTCTCCGGAACCAACTCCTGTAACCTTTGAATATGGCCTGACGGCAGCGTGCTTCCGTGCGTTTACGTGGAGCAGAGGCACAGGCGCGGTCAAAATTTTTCGCCAAATCGGCGACGGACATCAAACCCAGGTCGCCCAGCTCACGCACAAAACGCCCTGGTATATCGATGTAGACACAATTGTAGATGTCGCGCTTACATATCAATTTGTTTTTTCCTCCGAAATCAAAGTAATTACCTACTCAAAAGAGGAGATGGGCGCCTGCTACCAGCCTACTTCTCCTGTACCAGAAGAGTCGCCAGGAGTGATCGAGCAGGACATTGATAACGACGGCAACAACGAGCAGATAATAGGAGACGTGTTTCAGGATACCGATGGATCCTCGGTGCCGCTGGCTACCTCAGGAGGTGGTATTCTCATCGATACCAATAACGACAATGAGCCTGATATATTCTGGCGAATCCCATGGGAAGTCTCAAAAGTAATCGTGGCAGGCGACCGGCTCTATATCCCTGGTGCTACGGTGACGAGTCTGCGTCCCGTCGCATTAACGGATGAAAATGTCTATAAGGTATCGCTCTCCAGAGCAATCGGCGGTACGGTAGCTCTTGCCTTCAGTGCCACTGACTTGGTGGCATTGGAGCAACAGACCGCCCCATTACTTTTCCTTGCTGACTCGTTCGCGAATATCATTGCGTCTGTTGCCTTTGTGGTAAGTGCTCTTTCGTCATTTTTACTTCTTTCAGGTTGGCGTGCATCGTCGACATTCATTCGTATTATCCTTCGATTTATACCCTGGGTGGGGCTAATGGCAGCTGTGTGGCTTTTCGCAACTTCTGTTTCGATATTGTCTTTCTTGTTTCTGCCGCCATTTGTGGTTTTATTGTGGGTGGAGCGATTTGTGCGAAAGAGACAACACAGTGGGGTAGTATAAAAAACTCCGATGGACAAAGAAAAAATAAAGAGACGAATATTAGAAATTGAAACCTTGATGCAGCAGGCGGATTTTTGGGCTGACAAACATAAAGCGCAGGCGTTGATTAAAGAGCTGAATGACCTCAAGGCCGAGGCCGAAGGGGGGGGCGCCTACGAGCGCGGGGGCGCCATCCTCTCGATTGTGGCGGGCGCGGGCGGGGATGATGCCGAGGATTTTGCGGCGATGCTTTGTGCCATGTACCGCAAGTACAGCGAAAAGCGGGGGTGGGGGATGCACGTGCTGCACGAAAATAAAAACGACCATGGGGGCTTTCGCAATCTTTCCATAGAAGTAGAAGGCCCATCCTTCGCCAAGGCTTCGGAGGGCAAGCAAGGGCCCTATGGAACCTTGAAAAACGAATACGGGGTGCATCGGCTGGTGCGCATCTCGCCGTTTAACGCGTCTCAAAAGCGCCACACCTCTTTTGTATTGGTTGAAGTACTGCCAGTGATCGAAAAAG